>Ga0208410_1000570_pt1 | contig 20996 bp, 20 predicted proteins | sample ETN02SmetaG_3_FD_185787 | JGI IMG/M metagenome (GOLD analysis project Ga0208410, IMG submission 185787) | Marine microbial and viral communities from oxygen minimum zone, Eastern Pacific Ocean - ETNP2014F10-02SV257 (SPAdes) (version 2) | ecosystem: Environmental > Aquatic > Marine > Oceanic ... | reverse complement strand
GTTTTTGGACCTGACCCGTATGCTTTAGGCATCGCAAAAGCTGCGAATGAACTTGCAGCAATGCCATCACTCCATGTTGGATGGGCTCTTCTTATAGCTATCGCTGCTATTCAAATATTAAAGTCACCAGCACGATGGTTGATTCTTTTACACCCTATTCTGACCACTGTCGTTGTTGTGATTACCGCAAATCATTTTTGGTTAGATATTATCGTTGGCGCCATTCTTGGATATGGAGGGTGGCTAATAGGGGTGAAGTACTGGCCGATTAAAACATTTAGTCAAGGCCGAGAAGAGTCAAATCAGGAAACTGTAGAAGAATCTGTGCTATCTGAATCTATTTCTGAATGAAGCCTAAATGCCCATATCGTGATGGGGTGGGCATAAAAAATCAGAAATAGCATCGGCTCTACGATGAAGTAAATCCACGGTGTCTTCTAAATCCCGACCTATGATGTATCGCCTTTCGCGCACTGCTTGAACTACGAATTCACCCATTTCGTCAAGATCAGCTACTTTCACATCACGCCCAGCTTTTTCCAGCAACCCCTTCAACTCTTCAAAACTCATCGACTTTCTTCCTGTTCCTCCACGGACTCGTTCAAGTTCTTTAGGCCGGTTCCGTTGTGAGGTGAACAACCCGGTATTCATTAACCCACCAGAGGGGTAGAACACTGAAGCTCCCATGTTTTCAGTTTCATCAAGCAGTTGGTGATTAAGTGCTTCGGTGAAACAGCTAACAGCAGCTTTGCTGGAAGCATAAACTGACGCCATAGGAACAGGAGCGAATCCGCCATCACCAGATGAAGTATTAATAACATGACCCGGTTCCCCTGAAGAGATCATTTTTGGAACGAATGAAATCACACCATGCGCTGGGCCGAAAACGTTGACGCTAAAGCACCACTTCCAATCATTTGGTTCGTTCTGCCAAGCTTTCCCACCTCCGCCTGAGCCAACTCCAGCATTATTAAAGAGAATGTTGCACTTCCCGTAAGTATCAAAAACATAATCAGATAAAGCTTCAACAGATTCTTCATTTGCAACATCTGTCACATACCCATCAACGGTTCCAAGGTCGGAGAATTCTTCTATAGTCTCGTTAATTGGCGTTTCTTCAATATCTGCGATTACTACCGTTCCGCCATTGTTCAGAAGCGCTTTTACTATTCCTTTTCCAATACCGCTTGCTCCACCAGTCACCACAGAAACTGATCCTTCAATCGAGATATTTTCAGCCATTAAACTACTTCCTGTACTTGGTTAAGTGGATTCATCCCTGGACAACCTTTCGCGGTTTCCGGAATGTCTGCATATGAAATAGGTGAAGAAACTTCTTCTTTCGTTGGACAATATTTTTCAGCTAAAGGCTTTAGTGCTTCAAGATCAAATCCGTACACTCTTGCAGAATTTGTTGTTAACATTTTTGTTATATGACCGACACTTAGTTCAGAGAATGTTAAACGAAGATGCTCTTTTGTATGGGGGTGAGAACCCTCAATGTGAGGGTAGTCAGAACCCCAAAGGATATTATCAACACCTATCTCTGGACATAATGGAGCTTCAGTTGGGCGGAGGAAACTTGCTCCGACATGGCATTGGCGTAACCAGTACTCGCTTGGTTTTAAACTAAGATGTTCAACTGCCATTCCACCAAAAATTGATTCTGAACCGTATTTAGAGTGTTTCATGCGGTGATAGAACGAATCTAATCTTTCTAGTGTCTCCGGAACCCACGCGGTTCCAGTTTCAGTGTTTATCCAACGGAGGTTTGGGTATCTTTCAAAAACTCCTGAAAAAATAAGGTGCCATAATGCGCGTTGAGACCACCAAGAAACTTCAAGCATAAAAACAGCTAACGAAGAAGGGAAATGATTTCCGAAATTTGGGGTTGCGCCACCTGCGTGATGGTTTAGCGTCATATTATTTGCAGCTGCAGCCGCCCAAATTGGTTCATATGAGGCAGAATAAAGTGGCTCAAATGGTGAATCGGGTGGCGCACCGGGGACAAGTATCCCCCCACGCAAACCGTTTTCTGCTGCCCATTCAATTTCTTTTACAGAACCTTCTACGTCACCCAGAAATATTTGGGTAATACCCGCACGTTGAATAGGGGCTTCATCCACAAAATCTTTCAGCCACCGGTTATGAGCGCGTAACCCAGCCCATCGATGTTCAAAGTTATCGCTGTAGGGAGGGGCTTCGAATTGTGTTGCTGCTTGCGGTGCAAATGGAGGTTGAGTATTTGGAAAGAGAACAAAACCGACCACGCCATCTTCTTGTTGATCTTTAAGTCTTCTTTCAGATGAAAAGTTTTTATTTGCATCAAGTACTGGATCACCGTCAACACCGACATTTCGAGTTGAACGTCCCCGGCCAGCAAAAAGAGCTTCTTGTTTTAAAGCCGCTTCTTCACTAGCAGCAGCCCATTCCTCAAAATCATCATGGTATTTCTTTTCAAGATACGGTTTATAACCGCGTAAATCAGCTCCGCAGTGGCTATCCGCTGAAATTACAATGTGATGATCTGATTCAGGAAGTTTAATAGTCATAGCTGTGTCCTTTTATTTCTATTATGAGATTTCTTTCCAAGTTCATAGACCGCTTTCGGATCCACTCCATTCGATGCCGTATTCGTCAAACCACCAGCGTCCCTCTCTTTTCGCTGTTTCACTTGTGCGTAAATTAGGATCTTGGTTGAGTTTCTCTGGGGTAGGCCCAACACGATTAGCTACCTCTGTCAATCCGGCAACATCCAAGTTATAACATTCAATGGCATTAAGCCCCAACAGGCGACGAGTGTCCTCAATGGAGACATCTTGGAAATCATTTTCTAAACGATGAATCGTATTTGGCCATGACCCTTCAGGGTGGGGGTAGTCTGTTCCCCACATCAATGCGTCAATACCATTTCTTTGGCGTTCACGTATTTCATATCTGCTCATCGTTGATGCGCCAATAAAAACACTTTCTCCAAAGTATTGTGAAGGAAGTTTTGTTAATAGCCCTTTCATACGGCTACTCATTTTTTTGATTTTCCAACTCGCACCAAAGTTCACGTCAGCTTTCCATAGAAGGTCGCCGACCCACCAACTGCCGCATTCAACGACACAATATTTAAGACCAGGGAATTTATCGAATTTGCCGCTGAACAGTAATTGCCATAGTGCTCTATGCGTCCAGAAAGCAACCTCGGAAACGTACATGGCGATATTTTCCCCATAACTAGGGAAGTCTGCTTCTCCTGAGTGCGTATGAATGACTAAACCAGCTTCAGCACATGCGGCCCAAAATTTATCATAGTGATCTGTCCCATATGGGGGAGCGTCGTGCCAAAGGGTCGGTATCATCACTCCCTTTATGCCTGGCTTTCCAGCTAAACTTTCAACTTCTTTGACTGCCTCATCAACATCATGTGTTATCGGAAGTAAAGCAACTCCAGCTCTTCGCGCTGGACTAGTAGCACAAAACTCTTCAAGCCATCGGTTGTGAGCTCTCGCCCCAGCAAAAGCAAGGCGGGGATCAGTTATTTGTCCAGCTGCTAGCCCAGCTCCAAAGGGAGGGGATTCCATTCCAGTAACAGCATCGCCGTCAGCAAAAATAATTTCCCCAGATATCCCATCGGCGTCAAGTGTCTTGTCCCTTATTTTAGGGTCGTAGGCACCTTGAAGCCCTTCAGCATTTTGGCCTTCCCATTCAGCGACGTATTCTCCGTTAATTTCTTCTGTTAGTCTTCTGTGCTCATGTCGTTCGGCTACATACTCATCAAATTCAGCGTGTACGGAGGATTCCAAATACGGGCGATATTCTTCGCATTGGAGTCCAGCATGGGAATCAGAAGAAACAATAATGTATGGATCATTTGAAAGATTCAAGTTGCTAGACATATATTTCCCTCCAATTATGAAATTAATGGGATTCATTAATTAACATATAGTAAAACTTTAGTCCCGACAGAACAAAAATGAAATTCTCCTCAAAGCAAAATTTATACCGAATAGAAATTTTGAAAATTCTGACTTACTATGGAGTTGAAGAAGGAGATAAATGAGCCTCGAAAATATTGATCTACTTGATGCTGATCGATTTGTTCGGATGGAACACCATGAAATGCTCAAAACCCTCCGAGAGCAAGCACCTCTCTACTGGCATGTTGACCCTGAAGGTGGTGGCTTCTGGAACGTTGTACGACATGCTGATGTACAAATGGTTAATCGTGACAATGAACTCTACTCAAGCGAAATAGGTGGGATAAGTATTCCTAACCCTGGGGAACGAGTTGAAGGTGGCGGATTTGTTGACCAACGCGGACTAAACATGCTGTATACAGACCCGCCTAAACACACTAGATACCGAAGATTGGTGAGTAAGGGATTCACGCCGCGTATGATTCGCTTACTAGAACAATTCCTTGCCCATAGAGCGACGTTAATTGTGGACAATATTATTGGAAAAGGAGAGGCTGATTTTGTAGAGGATATTGCAGCCGAACTACCCCTTCAAGCAATAGCTGAAATCATGGGAGTCCCACAAAAAGATCGTCACCTCCTCTTTAAATGGTCTAATGATCTCATAGGCGTAGATGATCCAGAATACGAAGGAGATCCAGGTGAAGCAGCAATGGAGTTATACGCATACGCCCATGAACTCGCCGCTGATCGAGGAATTGACCCACAAGATGACATCATTACTAAACTCGTAAATGCTGAAATTGATGGAGATCGGTTAACGGAACTTGAAATTGATGTATTTATGTTATTGCTATCGGTGGCAGGGAATGAAACAACAAGAAACGCGACAGCCCATGGAATGCATGCACTATTGACTAACCCTGACCAGTTCACGTTATTGAAATCAGATGTTGAAAAACATTTAGATACTGCCGTCGATGAAATCATCCGATGGGCTAGCCCCGTATTGCATTTTCGAAGGACAACGACAGAACCAACGGAACTACTTGGACAAGAAATTGAGAAAGGAAGCAGAGTCGTTATGTGGTATATCTCTGCTAACCGGGACGAAGACGTGTTCACAGATCCATTTGTGTTTGATATAACCCGCACACCAAATGACCACATAGCATTTGGCGGAGGGGGAGCGCACTATTGTCTCGGCGCTAATCTCGCACGTGCAGAACTCAGATTGATCTTCAAAGAAATAGCGTTACGTATGCCCGATATGAAAATGGAAGGTGAACCAGAACGATTACGATCAAATTTCATTGGCGGTATTAAACACCTACCTGTCAGTTGGACTCCAGGCCCGAGAGTTGACCCGCCACCCTATGAGAGAGAAACCCGCCTAATCAAGTAAAGGCTGGACATCTTCATGGACGAAACGGAATTCCCAACTGAGTTTTTAAGCGTTATGGCACGAATGGGAGCCAGACCAGACCTCGATGACCCATCAAAAGGACAGGTTCAGGTTAATGACTTCCTTTGTTCAAATGGAATCATACGAGTAGCTCCACTGATGCTGCTCGCTGACACCGTCGTTGGTATGCGATTGGAATCGTTTATAGAAGACTGGACATTCACCACTGATTTCTCTTTTAGAAGAGGACAATTGGTTCCTTCAAAAAATATTGAAGCGAAAAGTACGATCCTCCGGCATGGAAAGAAACTCCTCGTTGAGGAACTTGATTACGTAAATGAAAAAGGAATGAACGTGGGCCATGCACAAATTACTTTTATTCGGACACCATTGCGTGAAGGTGAAGTGAAACCTGATGTAGGAAAAGTCCGTGACCGAATGGGCCGCATGGAAGTTCCCGCTTTAAAGCAAACAATTGAAGAGTTAGCAGGAATAACGATCGAAGACACTACTACTGGACGTGTTTCAATGATCCCTAAAGAAGCTGTTCGAAGACCTGGAGGGTTTGTTCAAGGAGCAATCATGACACTCATCGGTGAAATAAGTGCACAAAGTTATGCGGAAGCTCACCTTGGCACGCCCTGTATTGTTACTGGACTTGACGTCAGGTACCTCATTGGTGGAAGGTCAGGGCCTTTAACAACTTCAGCGATGTGGATAGGCCCTCCTGAACGTGGATCTATTAAAGTCACACTTACTGATGAAGGGCATGACGTTACTTCATGCACTTTTCTTGCACAGGTAGAACCCGCTTAAATTTAACCTTGTTTTATGGGGCGTGTTTTTGTGTGACGCCATATAAGCCAAGCAAACACGAACTGGAAAGGAAGGCGGATAAAGTTCCGTACCCTTACATCCCCAGCATCAGTAACTCTTTCTACGATTCCAGCAGCATTCTTCTGGGTATCTACATCGTTGATAAACATGTCAATATTAGCTGGGTACACCAAGACCAAAAGAAGCAATAATGCCCATGCAGAATAACGTCGATATTGTTTGGTCATTAGTCCAAGACCTAAAATAATTTCTGCACCACCCGATGTTAAGTTCGCGAATGTTGGATATGGAAACCATGTTGGGACAATGGCTTCAAAAAAACCTTGGTTCAGAAAATGATAAATACCTACCCATAAAAACGCTGCACCAATGACATAAGCCTCAATATCAAATCGTGTGATGTTTCTTTCTTTTAAAATTTTTTTTATCATGTTGAACTATCACCGTTTTCGTTAAAGGAAAGAAAAATGCAACTATCAGTAGTGCCAAAAAGAGATTTTCTTTTACGTGCTACGAAATCATATAGAATATTTCTCAGTTGCTTAGGGATTAGGTAAATAAGCGATCCAAGTATCTTGTATGGCAATTTCATCAACTGTAAACACTTGATAATTGCAGTTGAACGAATATAGGGAACCCCATCAATTAGAAGATACATACTGTCTATTTTTTGTAAATCCTCCGGTAAATGAGAAATGAGTTCTGCTCCAGTTTCACTGGCAATACTAAAGAATTGAAGACTACTGTCCGCATGTAAACGTGGGTATATAAAGACAGCAAGCCGGTTACATAATGTGCATTCTGCATCCAAAAGAACAAAGGTGTTTTTATGTGAAACCATTTCCTTTTTTATAGCAGTATTAGGCGTTTACGAGCCCACCGTCAATGACATAAGAAGCGCCTGTTATATACGCAGCTTCGTCAGAAGCGAGAAATGCTACAAGTCCAGCTATTTCTTCTGGTTCGCCATACCGGCCCAACGGAGTTCGTTCGCTCACAGCTTTCACATATTCTTCAGGATTATCGGGAATAGTTTGTTCTTCAATCGATCGCATCATTCGAGTATTGATAACTCCTGGACAGACCGCATTTACCCGTATTCCTGCAGGAGCGAGTTCAATAGATGCTGTTTTGGTCATACCGATAACAGCATGTTTACTTGCTCCATATGCAACCATTGTTGGAGTTGCCATCAGGCCTGCCCCCGAAGCCGTGTTGATGATTACACCCCCACCGGTTTGACGCATCGCATCAGCACTATGACGCATACCTAGCCATACGCCCTTCACATTGACTTCCATTACTTTGTCGAACATCTCTTCGTCATAATTTTCAAGCGGAGAAATCAAGCCCTCAATTCCAGCATTGTTGAAAAGCACATCAACGCCACCGAATTCCGAAACTGTCTCATTGACGTAGGCCTCTACCTGAGTATTTTGCGTGACATCAGCTGCGATCGCTATAGCCTTACCTCCATTCGATGAAATTTCGTTTAGTAAATCAGTTAGGTCATCTTTTGATAGATCTACGCAAGCGACATTCGCTCCTTCACTACTGAATCGAAGAGCTGCAGCGCGGCCGAAACCACCATTCGCTCCCGTTACGATGACATTTTTTCCTTCAAAGCGCATTTTGACCCCCAAGTATCAACTTGAACTTACTGGGTAACGCTACAGAGTCAATTTAGAAAATATTTTTAAGAGAAAACTTATAAAAGTGAAAACCCTCGCACGAAGTGGTACGGCGAGGGCTTTCGTTTACAACATACAAAGTTGAAGCTGCACATTGTAAGTAAGAAGTTTACGTGCGCTCATGCAGAATCCCTCGAAACCATCCAAAACATTGGATGGAAAGAAATCAGTTTGTCGAATCTACGTGTTAGGCGTCAGCCGGTATCTTTACCGTGTAGGTATCTTGCCCACTCTTTAGGAGGGTCCCAGGAAGATTATCTGTTGGTTCATTATCTATCACAGTGGCGACACCGTTCACGAAAACTCTACGCATTCCCTTCACATCTGCGTAAAGTCTCCCTTCCCCGCCGGGGAGGTCATTTAAAAGAATAACATCTCCGGAATTAATTGTTTCTGGATCAAATACAACGATGTCGGCAAACCATCCTTCGCGGAGAATCCCCCGCTCGCGTAAACCAAAAAGTTCAGCAGGGACTTGTGTGATGTGATGAATTGTTTCCTCAAGTGTTGTTAACGATTTCCCATGTAACGAATCATGTAACCAACTTGTCGTGTAGGGAGCTCCAGACATTCGGTCCAAATGGGCGCCAGCGTCGGAACCACCAATCATGACATCAGGATGTTTCCAAGCTTCCGTGCGCATATGCCAGCTAGCCGGATCGTCATCAGTAGGCCCTGGCCAGAGTACTGTTTGGAGATTATCTGCAAGAACAATATCTAATAAACAATAGAAATCACGGACACCGCGCTCTCTTGCTATCTCTCCAATAGTTCTGCCTTTTAATCCTTCATTCGCTTCTGAATATGTATCCCCAACGATGTAAAGACCCCAACCAGTTAATCTACTGAAAACTCCTGCATCTGGAGAAGCTGCTCGTTCTTCCATAAAGCGACGTGTTTCGGGGTCACGTAATTTTTCCATTCTTTCTTCAACAGGTAAACCAAGTATGGGGCCCCAATCCGGCATCATATTCAATCCGCAATAGGTAAGAAAGCTCATATTCATGCCAACCAGCACAGGCATCGTTAGGGCAACAACTCGCGCTCCTTTATCAGTACATGTTTCAAGCGCTTTCAATTGATTTTTGTAATCATCCGGTCGAGCTGAGTCAACGGTTAGAACATTCCAGTTCAATGGGCGCCGACCACGAAGAGACATATCTGCCATAAGGTCCACTTCATCTTCGGTAAACCCGTTGAGGCATCCATCGCTGGCCCACTCTAATGTTGTTCCCTCATACTCGGACACAACTTCGCATAGAGCTAAAAGTTCTTCTTCAGATGCAACCCGTGAAGGGACAGGGTCACCATTCCCATCTTTATGGGTGAAAGCACGGGTTGTTGAGAAGCCTAACCCGCCTTCTTCAATACATTGAGCGAGCAGACTTTTCATCTCATCTATTTGTTCGGGAGAAGCAATTTCTTTTGTAGCATCAGGTCCCATAACAGCTAAACGAAGAGCGCAATGACCGACCATAGTAGCGATATTTAAACCAATTTTTCCTTCTAATTTAGAAAGATATTCCCCATAACTATTCCAATCCCAACTGACTCCCGTCTCTAAAGCCTCAAGGGGCATTCCTTCTACCTTGACCATCATTCGGCGAAGATAATCAGCGTCTTCTTCAGTGTTAACAGGGGCTAATGTAAATCCGCAGTTGCCCATTACCGCACTCGTAACGCCATGGAGATTAGATGGAGTAGCTCGAGGATCCCAGAAAAGCTGCGCATCGTAATGCGTATGCGGGTCTACGAAACCGGGGGAAACGATTAAACCTTTTGCATCAATGACTTCCCGTGCTTCTCCTTCTATTTCACCTATTCCGACTATGCGGTTTCCTTCAATAGCAATATCTCCGGGGAAGGCATCCTGACCGGTTCCATCTACGATGATTCCGCCTTTAATGAGATAGTCAAACATACGTAAAATCTTACCTTTTCTATTACCAGAAATTAACTATGGGGAAGAAGAACAGTTCTTGCTTCAACACCGGTTTTCATCGCGTCAAACGCACCTTGTATTCCATCTAATCCTGCCGTATTTGAAATCATTTCATCCAGCTTTAATTTTCCTCGTAGATAAAGATCAGCAAGCATAGGAAAATCTTTTCTTGGTTTCGCTCCACCAGCGCGAATCCCCATCAATTGTTTATTTTGATGAAGGCTTTGGAATCCGTACGTTACCGTAGCTGTTAAATCAGGAACCCCCACTGCACAAATATTGCCGCCCGCCCGAGTCATATTAATTGCGTCAGTAAGAAGACCGGTATGGCCGACTACTTCAAATGAATGATGCGCTCCGAGAGGAAGAACTTCCTTTACGGCAGCAACCGCATCAAATTCATCGCTATCAGAAACAATAAAATCTGTTGCCCCAAAATCCTTAGCGAGCCTTTCCTTCTCTGGAACACGATCAATTGCGATAATTTGGCTTGCCCCTACGAGATGAGCGGCTTGAATAACATTCAAGCCAACTCCACCTGCGCCGATAACAACCACAGTGTCACCAAGTTGTACGTTGGCACGGTTAAATACTGCTCCCGTTCCAGTAATAACACCACATCCGATAAGAGAAGCCGAAGCCAAAGGGAGTTCTTTAGGAATCGGTATGCACTGATTTTCATTTACGATTGTTTCTTGAACAAAAGCTCCAATATTGGCAAAGTTATATAACGGTTGATCTCCTTCTCGGTATGGTTGTGTTAACCCTCCCATGCCTCCGTTCCGACAATTACCGGGATGACCATCTTCGCATTCTGGGCAATGGCCGCAGTTCCCAAATGTTGACAAGATCACGTGATCTCCTACTTGGCAATACGTAACAGCTGATCCGATCTCAACTACTTTTCCTGCTGCCTCATGACCCGGAATAAGTGGAGTCGGCATGTAATACTTGCCGTGCACGCAACTCAGATCCGACCCACATACCCCAGCGGCATGTATTTCCACCCGAACCTGACGAGGTGCTAAGTCCCCGACGAGTTCAACATCATTGGATAAACGAATACTGTCTTCTGTCGTTCCTTCAAGAATAAGTCCTTGCATTTTCTTCACTTTCCTCACTGAACTTCTTGTCCTCAACAAGAAATTCATTTATTGCTTTCAATAACAGTAATCAAAACATTGGGGTAATACGAATAGAAGACTTTGTTTCTAGTTCGCTCATCACCGTATTCTCACATAACGTGAAGGGGGAAAATTATGAAAGGGCAACCATGGGAAAGAAAGTAGTTGTATGGGGGACAGGGAATGTTGGACGTCCAGCGATCAGATCAGTGGCAGCAAACCAAGACCTAGAACTTGCAGGAGTGATTGTCAGCAACCCTGAAAAAGTCGGCGTGGACGCAGGTGAGCTTGCAGGGATTTCTCCATTGGGGGTTACCGCGACAGATAACCAACAAGAAGCATTAACCGATGATATAGACGCTGTTGTCTATACCGTCAATGCTGATTTTCGACCAATGGAATCTCTTGATGAAGTCGAATCTCTCCTAAGACAGGGAATCAATGTTGTTACTACTAGCTTCTACCCGATGTACCATCCACCTTCGATGCCCAAAGACCTCGCCGACCGTTTCTCAGAGGCATGTGAAGCTGGGAAAGCATCTATTTTCGCTTCAGGGATAGACCCAGGTTGGACCTGTGACATCCTTCCTCTGCTTTTAAGTGGTGTCAGCGCTGATATCACTGAAATCAGATCGCAAGAACTCATGAATTATGCCTTGTACGACCAACCCGATGCCGTTCGTAACCTTGTTGGCTTTGGTATGTCAATGGATCAAACCCCACCCATGGTCTTAGATTTCTCCTTGCAGATGGTATGGGGCCCTGAAATACGGATTCTCGCTGACGGACTAGGAGTAGAACTTGATGAAATTCGAACAGAGGTTGAAAAACGACCACTCGAGAAAACTATTCATGTTGATGGAATGGGTGAATTTGAAGAAGGAACCATTGGAGCGCTTCGTTTCGAAATACAAGGAATCGTAAATGGCAAAAAAATGCTGGTTATGGAACACATAACCCGCATTGATGATGACTGTGCCCCTGACTGGCCGTATCCCCCGACTGGACAAGGATCACATCAAGTTCAGATTACTGGAAAACCCACACTGCAAGTAACTGTTCATGGGGAAGAACATGGAGAAAGAGGAGCTGCCGGTGGAGGAAACGGAACAGCAGCGAACCGTATAGTCAACGCTATACCTGCTGTCTGTGAATCCGATCCAGGTGTACTGCACCCACTAAACGTCACCCCGCTTCGGCTGGGCGCTCAACTAAATATTGATTAGGAGCCAAGGTGCATCCAGAAAAAATGTTCACAAACCTTGAAGGTAAAGTAATAACGGTTACCGGTGGGAGCAGAGGACTCGGAAAAGAAATAGCGCTCGCTTTCGCACGATGCGGAGCGAAGGTAGTGATCGCCAGTAGAAAGAAAGACAATTGCGAAGCACTTGCTGCACACATAACCGAAACACTTGGGACAGAGGTGCTTCCCATTGAGTGCCATGTCGGGCAATGGGAACAATGCAATACATTATTTGAAACCGTTTATGACCATTTCGGGAGATGCGATGTTTTAGTGAATAACGCTGGAATGTCACCCCTTTACAAGTCCTTATCCGATGTTTCAGAGGAACTTTTTGACAAGGTGCTCAATGTAAACCTTCGAGGACCTTTCAGGCTTTCCGCTCTATTCGGTGAGCAGATGGTCAAAGATGGCAATGGCTCTATTATTAATGTGAGTTCAGTTGCAGCAGCACAGGCTAGCCCCCATGAAGTCCCCTACGGAGCGGCCAAAGCCGGGTTGCATTCATTAACACAATCATTTTCTCGTGCCTATGCTCCTCAAGTCCGTGTCAACTGCATCATGCCAGGCCCCTTCCTTACCGACATCAGCGACGCATGGTCAGAAGCTACACATGAATCATTGAAAGCATTACCACTAGGTCGGGGAGGGCAACCAAATGAAGTAGTTGGAGCTGCGCTTTATTTCGCAAGCGAAGCAAGTTCTTTCACAACAGGAGCTGTTCTCAAAATAGATGGTGGGCTCATAGCGTCACCTTCGTAGTCACAGCGTCTTTGGACGGTTTACAAATCTCTTAGCTTCAGGAGAAAAGAACCAGCCTCCACCAGCATGACTTCCCCCATCAACAGGAATATTATGCCCCGTGATAAAAGCGGATAGGTCACTGGCAAGGAAAAGGGCAACTCTTGCCTGATCTTCGGGCCACCCAAGCCTTCCAACAGGCGCCCAAGCCTCCCACAAATGGTCGACATCTTCATACCCTGAGATGTAATCAACCTGATCAGTTTGGGTTAAATCAACACCAATTCCATTCACACGAACGCCGTGTCTTCCAAATCCGGATGCCAGACACGTGGAAAAATGATTCACGGCAGCTTTCATCGCTCCATAAACCGGATCACCCGGATAGCCACGTATCCCTTCAACAGAATGAACATTGATGATCGAACCACCATTGCCATCAACCATTGATTGCAAAAAAGCGTGGGTTACGAGAAACACATGATGCAAATTGATGTTGTACATGTCATTCCATGAATCAGGAGATGAATCAAGGAAACGAACCAATGGCCTGTAATCCCCAACATTATTTACTAGAACATCAACCTGTTCATGCGTTTCTAAAATACTTTTTTTGAGTATGGCGACATCGTTTTCTTCACTGACATCAACGACATGCGCACGGGCTTTCCCACCTGAAGCAACAATTTCATCAACAGTAGAATTCGCTTTCTCCGCATCAATCTCAGCAATTTCTACAATTGCACCATGTTCAGCGAAGAGGGTACTGATTCCTCGCCCTATTCCTCCACCTCCACCAGTAATAACACAGACTTTCCCATCAAGGAGAAGATTCCAATCTTCAATATTTGGAACATTGTCAGCAGTTTGTGATGTCATAAAAACCTCAACGATTACCCAAGTGGAAGAACAACATCAGGCAATGGATGCCTATATAGTTTCGCAGCGTTTTCAGAACACATCATTCGAATTTCATTTGGAGGGATATGACCCCAAACATCGCGAATAACTTTTTGCGTCTCAGGCCAGGTCCCATCACCATGCGGATAATCAGTTTCAACACAAATATTTTCAACCCCAATCACATCACGCGTGTCTATTGTTGACGGGTCATCAAGGGTGCAGAACCAGAAATTTCGGCGTAACACATCAGCAGGCCGGTCATCCCAACCCAATCCATATCCTGAACGGTCAATAATATTATCAAGCCGGTCAATGAGCATCGCAACCCAACCAATACCACCTTCAGACATAGCGATCTTCAGATTTGGGAACCGAACAGGGTACTCGCTCCATAACCAATGAGCGCAAGCACCCAGTGAAAGCTGCCCAAAGAGGGTAGCTCCGATCTGCATAGCTGGAGCTCCAGGAGTAAAAGGGGTCATCCCTCCACTCCCGACATGAAGAGAAATAACAGTCTCAGTATCAGCACATGCTTGAATTATCGGGTCCCAGAATTGTTTATCCCAAAGGTTAGGAAAGCCAACGTTATGAGGCATTTCCGGAAGCGTCACCGAAACAAAACCGCGTTCAGCATTCCGGTGAATCTCCCGAACCGCTTCGTCGCTATCACCAAGGTATGTGATACCACCAGGGATGACACGCTCAGGATATTTGGAATACCATTCAGTAAAAATCCAGTCATTCCATGCTTTGACAGCGTCAATACCAACTTCCTGATTCCCAGCTTTTGCAAAAACAGTTCCACAGAAGCCAGTAATTTGAGAAGGGAAATTTAACATCGCCCAAATACCACCAATATCCATGTCCTTTACCCGAGCATCAATGTCATAACAACCAGGTCGCATTTGTTCAAACCGGAAAGGTTCAACCTTTACAGTTTCCGGCTTCCGACCAGCAACAGCATTCATACCAACTTGGCTATACGTCGCTCCTTCAAATTCCCATACCTGATGACCCTGCTCAGTTTCAATCAATTGGGGTCCAAGGTCTCGTAACTGTGGTTGCATGTATTCTTTGAATAGGTGCGGTGGCTCAACAACATGATCATCAACTGAAATAACGGTGTATTCAATCTCACAGGGATCAGGGTCTGGGAGAAAAAGATCAGAATCTAAAGAAGTTGTCAAAGTGGACTCCAATGCAGTGCAATCACTGCCTATTTTGTGATAGCTATAAAAGCAAGCACATCATCACCCTAGAGTTTCAAGATCAAGGAGAAAAGGTGAACACAAAAAAAGTCGCTTTCGTAACCGGGGCAAGCCGAGGCATCGGCAGAGCATGCGCCATCGCATTAGCACAAGCAGGATATGACGTAGCGGTTACGGCACGGACGATGATTGACGGAACAGCATTTCTTGACGACGGAGTGACCCCAGTCCCAGGAGGACTTGATACGACCGTTGAGCAGATCAACGCAACAGGGCAAGAAGGATTTCCTATTGAAATGGATTTATTAAAAAGGGAATCAGTTCTCCATGCCGCAGATACCGCATTAAACCATTTTGGCCATATTGACGTTCTTCTTAATAACGCTATCTATCAAGGACCAGGTGCGATGTTAACAATTGAAGAACTCGAACAGCCCTATTTAAATCATTTGTTCGAAGGAAACGTATTTGCCCAACTCGCTCTCATACGTCACTTGCTCCCAACATTCATACAGCAAGGGGGAGCAACCATCGTAAATATGATTTCGGCGACTGCATTCACGAACCCACCAGGCAAAATCGGTTCAGGAGGATGGGGAGTAGGTTATGCAATGACAAAATCAGCTTTTGAAAGAATCGCCCCGCTTCTCATGATCGAACACGGCGATGAGGGAATAATCACATACAACATTGACCCGGGTCATGTCGTAACAGAAAGACAGAAAGCAAAACAGAAACATAAAGAATACACGGCATTCCCAAGCGCACCGCCTGAAGCTATCGGAGCAGCTGTTGCATGGCTTGTGCAAGAACCGACCGCGCCAGAAGAATATGGAGGGGCGGTAGTAAACGCGCAACGAGAAACAAAGCGGCGTGGATTACTCCCAGGATGGCCCGAATAAACTAGCTACGACCGCCAGTTCTTTGGACCGCCACGTTCTCCCGGCCACCTTGACCCACCGATCGTGTCAGCAAACGGCCAGAATGCCTCCGGATCCAAAGGCCCAGCGTTAGTAATATCGCGGCTCTTATGGGCAGAACGCACAAGTTGCGCCGAGACTTGTTCTCTCATAGGTAATAGTTCTGTATAAGGGTCCCATGGGCTTTCCCGAAGACAGAGATCCCCAGCAAGGTTTTCAATTTCAACAGGTTCGCTCACACTATGAACACGGACGACATGAGGTGGGAAATCGAACTGTCCTTCCGCCCCCCCTATTTGCCTTGATGATTTAATCCACCATTCATTCTCCTCAACTTCTCCACCATCAGGATCAACGGTCCCAGTTGAATGACCGCGAAATTCCATGAATGTATATCCCTGATGTTCACAGACAGCTTCTACATAGTCATCAATTCGGTAGAAAGAGATATTGCACGGAAACTTAGGCTGCCCATTTAATTCTTGGCTAATAAAGATTGCTGCTTCCTGATCAATTCCCATCCCTACACAGAAGAGACCATCCACGCCATCAAAGGAAGCACCAACCTTCGTACTAACCCCGTATTCTGGTTCTCCAAGAATTGGCACACAATACACATTGATCTGCACAATAGGGTCACCACTTGGCTCAAGACCAGGAGGAAGCAGAGCCGCAATTTTTTCAGGATCAGTCCTATAGGAAACCTTTAATTTAGGCCATCCACCTGTTTCGCCTGGTCGTGTCAAATGCTCACTCATATTCTCTCCAATGCACTATTCCTCTTTCGGATACTTTGACACAGTCAACGGTATTTTGCGAAAAAGAAGGAAACGTTCTACAAACAAAGAAGAAGAAAGGAACAAAATATAACCATGGCTGAACAGTTACGTGGAAAAACAGTAGTTATCACTGGAGCAAGCAGAGGCATAGGAGCAGCAGTAGCGAAACGGTTCGCAGCTGAAGGCGCTGACATAGCCATCACCGCAAGAACCCTTGAAAACCATCCAACACTTCCAGGGTCGCTCAACGAAACAGCAGACCATTGCCGACTATATGGTGGGCATGTAGAAGTCATTCAAGCAGACCTTGCAAATGAAACATCAAGGATGGCAATAATCCCAACAGCTATTGAAGCTCTAGGGTCCGTTAACATCCTCATTAACAATGCAGCAGCTGCAATTTACAAAAGCCTTGACAACTATTCGCTGAAACATCGAAGACTCATGACAGAAATAAACGTTCAAGCCCCGCTTGACCTTACACAACAAGTACTTCCAACGATGATCAACAATGGACAAGGATGGGTCGTTAACCTTTCCAGTGCATCAAAGAAACACCCGCCAGGACCCCCATATGATTTAGGAGGGGTCCGCGGTGTATATGGATTTTACGGGGCTACAAAAGCCATGCTTGACCGGACAACCTCTGCGCTCGCATCGGAACTCCATGGAACAGGAATACGAGTGAACACAGTTGAACCAAAAGCAGCTGTCCTTTCTGAAGGAGCGGACGTTGTTGTGGGAAAGATGCTCAAACCCGACCAAATTGAATCAATGGAAGCAATGGTTGAATCAATCCTGTACCTCGCAACATGTGGACGAGACCACACTGGGAAAAATGAGGTCAGCTTAGATGTCATTGCCCACAACAATTTAACGGTTATGAGTCTTAATGGGGAAGAACCGCACCCTGGTGGGACACGGCCATAATCATCCAAAACAGAAAGAAAACCAATGCCAGAATATGAACACATTCTTATAGAAAGTCCGGCCACGGGGGTACGTCAGATCATTCTCAACAGGCCAGAAAAACGAAACGCAATTAGCACACCAATGCGGACAGAAATCCTAAAAGCACTTCAAACCCATGACACCGATGAGGATGTCCGCGTCACCATAATTTCAGGAGCTGGAAAATGTTTCTCATCAGGGTATGACCTCACAAGCGGAGGATTAATGGAAAATCCACCAATGTATAGTGCCCCAGGAGATGGCCAATGGACACGTCAGGCAACAGACAGTTGGTTCAGTATCTGGGACTTAGCGAAACCAGTCATCGCGCAAATCCATGGTTTCGCCATGGCAGGAGGAACAGAACTCGCATCAGCTTGCGACCTAATCTACATGGCTGATGATGCCACTATCGGCTATCCCGTAGTTCGCGTGATGAGTACCCCAGACTGGCAATTCCATACACCGATCCTTGGATTGAGAGCATCAATGGAGATGATGCTCACCGGGAATACGTACACGGCACAAGAAGCAGTCCAAGTTGGTTTCGCTAATCGTGCGTACCCAGCAAGCCAATTAGAAAAAGAAGTACTTGCCATGGCAGAAACTGTTGCCCGAGTTCCATCAGACCTCCAACAAGTCAACAAACGCTCAGTTCATCGCTCTTTCGAAGTCCTCGGTGGCAGAACAGCTATTCGGGCAGCTCAAGAACTTCAAGCATTAGCCGCATACCAAGACTCAGTGAAGGAAGCCCGAAAAAATCCTTTTGAATCAATCAAAAAAGCTTTCGACTAGGGGCCTTAATCATTCTCCTAAGTCAGGAGCCCACGAAGAACCATTAATATGAGAACCCCCATCAACAAAGAGCGTATTGCCGGTCACATAACTTGAACCTTCACTTGCTAAAAAAACTGCTACAGGCCCAATATCTTCTTCACAATCACCCATTCTCCCCATCGGATTCGCATCATCAGCTGCCGCTATAAGCTCCGGGAATTGACTCATCACTCTAAAAAACGAGGCAGATTTTGCTGCTGGGCAAATAATGTTTGCTGTGATCCCCAAAGGAGCCCACTCTCGCGCCGCTGTACGTGTCGCACTCCGCAATGCTTCTTTCGCTGAGTTATATTCAACGGTTCCCATATGAGCGTTGACACCATTTAACGAACATAAATTAACGATCCGCCCATACCCATTGTCTTTCATAATCGGATGAGCGGCAACCATCGCCCATAACGGACCAAGAAACCCAACATTTAAACCATGTTCCATAAGCTCTGGAGATTTTGACTCCACTCGAGAAATAACACCACCACCCCAAGCGTTATTGACCAAAATATCGAGAGCGCCCCACTCCTCCACAGCAGCCTTGACCATATGTTCATTATCTTCCTTTACAGAAACATCAGTTTGAACAAAAACAGCATTGTCCCCTAACTCATCTGACGCTTGCTGCCCCAATTCTGAATTAATTTCAGCAATAACAACTTTCGCTCCCTCTTTGATGAACGCATTTGCTATCCCGCGACCTATACCTTCACCAGCTCCAGTAATAATAGCGACTCTATTTTCCAACTGTCCGGACATTGGACCCCCTCACATGTGATACCCGTAGTTTTACCTAAAAGCCCAGCCTGCGCATCTTCCATGAAAGATTTGCTGAATAAACCAAGTAGCAGCCGGTATGGAACACAGGTATGGTTCATTCCACAAAGGGGAGCTATGGCGCAGATACAAGAACACAAAATTCGTGAAGACGTTCGCCAGTGGATCAAAGAAACATGGGACCCAGCTATCTCACTGCTTGAGTGGCGAACCCGACTCGTTGAAGGGAAATGGGCGGTTCCTTCATGGCCCAGCAATTGGTTCGGCCGCGACTATCCAGTATGGGTTGATGAAATTGTGCGCTCAGAAATACTCTCAGCAGGAGCTGTAACAACCCCAATCGGAGCCAGCATGAACCTAGCAGCCCCAACTATTCTCAAACACGGAGGAGAAGAACAAAAAACACGGTTCCTACGACCAGCATTAACTGGTGAAGAAACATGGTGTCAGCTTTTCAGCGAACCTGGAGCAGGTTCAGACCTCGCTGGATTAACAACACATGCCGAATTAGATGGAGATGAGTGGGTTGTATCTGGTCAAAAAGTATGGAATACCAGCGCCCACCATGCTGACCTTGGGCTGCTTGTAGCTCGAACTGATTGGGATGCTCCAAAGCATCGGGGACTCACGTATTTCGCTCTGCCAATGAATCAAGAAGGGGTAGAAATACGTCCACTCATGCAAATGAACAAGCACAGTTCCTTCAACGAAGTCTTCATGACAGAAGCCAGAATTCCCAAAAACCACATCATTGGATCAGCTGGTGACGGGTGGGCAGTTGCACTCACAACACTCGCATTTGAACGCGGATTCGCAAGCCTTAAAAAACCAAAATATGCAAAACAAAAAAGCAAAGTTTTAGAAGAAGCTGAAGCTGAAGCCACAGAACATTTCAAAGTGTACTCATGGTATCCACAACGAGCTGGGCGAGTAGACCTCGCAGAAGGACATGCAAAACAACAAAACAAAAACAACGACCCAAACATTCGCCAAGAAATAGTCAAACTCTTAACCCTGCACCAGATTGGTGAATGGACAGCGTCACGTGCCAAAGCTGCCCGCAAACTTGGACGAGCACCAGGAGCAGAAGGATCTATAGGAAAGTTAATGAGTAGCAACGTTGCCCGACAAGCAAACAAAACCCACACAGTCATCGCAGGTGCGAAAGGAATGCTCGCCGGAAGAGAAGCTGGCTATGACGGGGTCATAGCGGAAATACTCCTATCCACGCCAGCAAAATCAATCGCAGGTGGAACAGACGAAATACAACGAAACATTATCGGAGAACGCGTCTTAGGTTTACCAAGAGAACCATCTGTTGACAAAGACCTGCCATTTAGAGACGTCCCCCGTAATTAAGACACTTAGCGAAAACCGGCTACGCTACAAAACTATGGACAATGTCGCAAAGAACAAAAACACTTTTGCTGTTATAGGAGCAGGAATGTCTGGAGTTCTTGCTGGTATTAAACTCAAAGAAGCCGGCTATGACTTTCAAATCTTTGAAAAAGCAGACAAGGTCGGTGGCACATGGAGAGAAAACACCTATCCCGGAATCGCATGCGACGTTCCATCACACATTTACAGTTATTCATTTGAACTCAACCCCGACTGGAGTGAATTCACATCACCCGGATCTGAAGTACAAGAATATTTTGAAGGCGTTTCAAAACGCTACGGTATTGACCCACACATCCGATTCAATGAAGCAGTAACCCGGTGCACATGGTTAGAAAATG
>Ga0208410_1000568_pt1 | contig 21084 bp, 17 predicted proteins | sample ETN02SmetaG_3_FD_185787 | JGI IMG/M metagenome (GOLD analysis project Ga0208410, IMG submission 185787) | Marine microbial and viral communities from oxygen minimum zone, Eastern Pacific Ocean - ETNP2014F10-02SV257 (SPAdes) (version 2) | ecosystem: Environmental > Aquatic > Marine > Oceanic ... | reverse complement strand
GGTGTGAGGGGGGGGGGCTGTTTACGAATCGTGATTCGTCGATGGGTGCGTGTATGTGTACTTACCCCACCTCCTTCCTCGCGCGCGCGCGCGTTCGAGGGTGTCCGAACGCCATCATCGCGTACGGTTTCGTGAAGAAATGGAAACCCGCGCGGGTCGGCGACGACCGCGAGACTCGAGACTCGAGACTCGAGACGGGAGACGGAGACGGCGAGCGTTCGAGCGGGCGATCATGGACGCGACGCGCGCGGATGGGATCTCCAAGCTCATGATCGCGGAGAAGGAGGCGCAGGCCATCGTGGGCGCGGCGAGGGAAGGTGCGTGAGGACGGCGACGCGCGAGTGCTTGAATGAATGAATGAATGAATGAATGTGCGATTGAATGAAGGACGTCGTGGATCGATCGACGAGCGCGATGACTGACGTGAGACGCGTGGACGCGATCGCGAGCGCAGAGAAGACGGCGCGATTGCGCGCGGCGGTCGAGGAGGCGAAGGTTGAGATCGCGGCGTATCGGACGGAGCGAGAGGCGCGGTACGCCGCGATGGTGAACGAGGTGCGAGACAAACGAGACGAGCGAACGGCGCGGCGACGAAACGAAGCACAAGATACTGACGGCGTCTTTTTCATCGATTAGCAAACTGGAAATAAAGTGGAGATGGATGCTCGTCTCAAAGCGGAGTTCGACGCCGAGATGTCCGCGCTTCACACTCGAATCAACGCGTCCAAGACGAGTGTCGTCCAGGACTTGGTCGCCACCGTGACGAAAAACATCTAATTTCGATCGTAGCTTAACTAGAGAGCGCATTCGCTTGTTTCAATTAATACGTAGCACCGTTTTATTGTACATGAATTTCAATGAAGTTTGTGGTGAACTAGCTAGTATAGCATCGCGGGCAGCAGCGGCGGCAGCGGCAGCGGCAGCAGCCAAAAAATTCAAGCTCGCAGAGCTTTGCTGAACTGAACATGGAGAAAAAGGTGGCAGTTGATGTAGAACACTCACCCACTAGACTTAGGAGTGGGTGATGTGATGTCGTGAATGCTCGACCTGCGGTTGTTGTCCTTTTTACTCATGCTGTTCAATCTGATGAAGTACTTTTGGGCGTGAGAGGCGACTTGGGTTGGCGTGCGAGAAATGACAAAGTTTCTGCTGATGCTTCGCCAATCACCCTTTCCGAACTTGTTCAGCCCGAGAAGGAACAATCTGTGTTCGTCTTCCGTCCAAGGAACACCTTTACGGCGTTCTTGTTCGCCCGTCTTGGGCGCAGGCTTGGACTTTTTGGCAGCCGGAGCGGCCGGCGGGGCTGGCGCCGGGGTGGATGCCGGCGCCTGAGCCTTGACGGGCTTCGTCGGGACAAAGTCGAAAGTGACTTCGGCCGTGACGTGATCAGAATCATCTTCAAAATCCGGAAGGGGAACCAAACCAGACTCGATGGCTCGGACATCGTCTTCCAATCTCGTGAAGCGATCCTTCAAGTCTTGCACGCCTTTTTGCGGCATCTTCTCCTGAAGCCTGCTCCAGTAGTCATCCCCCATGATTGGCCAAGAACCGTCATACTGCGCGAGACTCGTCTCAAAGAATTTATCCTCCTCCCAGGTCCAACTCACGGAATCGCTTCCGAGAAGCCCGAGGTTTGTGAAACCGGCGTCGACTCCGCCGTACCCGAAGTCCAAAGTCGACATCTTGTCTCTGTACAAAATTTTAATGCGCTCGCCGAACAATTTGCTCGTGCAATGAATACTTGATCAGAGGTTTATCCTTATTACCCCTGTAGATGAAAAAAATCGTGTTTGCCCCTCCACAAACTGGACCACCTGTGCATTTGTCAAGCGCGTCGCTCGCGTCTGTCAGTCTTTCTTCTCGAAAATATTTTCCAACCTGGAAATATTTTCCAGCCCCTCTCCACGACCAATCACGACTCAAGAAAATTCCCAAAGGTTCCTTCCCCCCGACAGACGTCTGCCCGAGATTTGGAACATCGTGCTGTCGCGGCGTCGCCGACGCGCCCGCGCGATCGTCTGAGCGCGCGTCGCACGCGCAAAATTCCCTTCGATTGTTTCATCGCGTCCGCGTCCACGTCCATCTCTCGCGTGCCCTTTCGCGTGCGCCGAACGCATCTTTAACCTCATCATCAGGTTCGTTCCCTCGCGACCGTCCATCCCCGAATCTTCATCCACGCGCCCGCGCCTCGCTCGTCGCACCTTTTCTCTCGCGCGCGTTCACTCGCGGTGAATAGTTACCCTTCGTATCTTTCGCTCGCTCGTTCCCGCGTTCGCTCCTTCGCGCGCGCGTGCACAGATGGATTCTCCCTCTCGCGAGCCTCGACGCTGTCGGGGCGGTTAGTGCCGTCCGTTCGCCCTCGAGCGCTCCTCGCCCTGGGTTGTGGATAGGGCTTTTGACGGGTATCGACTCGAGAACGACCCCCTATGACACCCGCGTGCCCTCCTGACCACGAGAATCTTCGACGACGAGATCTTCTCCCTTCTCGGAATTGTGTGGGTCTATCGACGGTTCGTGACTCGTAACGATGAAAGATTTTTTTCTCGATACGCCAGGCAGCCGTCGTGACACGTGTCGCGGGTGTGTTGTTTTTTTTTCCTTTTCGCGCGCGCGCGACATTTTTTCGTGCACACGGGGAACGTGTGTGTTGTGTGCGTGATTGAAGACGGGTTGTGGGGGTTTTAAGACTAAAAGACGCGGTGTGCCTGTCGGACGACACCGGATGATGTGCCATCGGACGACGACGCGCGAGACGACGACGACGCGCGAGGGACGTCGAGACGCGATGGGGGAGGAGATGGAGGATCTCGAGGACATGTTTCCCCGCGGGCGGTCGACGGTGACGGCGTCGGAGGAGGCGAGCGGTGGTGAGGGGAAGACGGCGCGCGAGGCGACGGCGGCGGTGACGACGACGGCGACGGCGACGGTGACCGGCGAGGACGGCGAGCGAGCGGTGGGAAGAGGCGCGAGGACGCTCGAGCCGGAAGTCGGGCGACGCGCGCGTCGGGTCGAGACGCGCGCGGACGCGGCGGAGGGAGAGGAGGAGGAGGAGGAGGAGGCCGGCGACGCACGCGCTGAGCGCGTGGCCAGACAACCGGGACTAGGAAAGATCTTCGTGCACACGTTCGGGTGCTCGCACAACCACTCCGATTCGGAGTTCATGGCGGGGCAGTTGCAGAGGTATGGGTACGAACTCGTGGACGCGGCGGAGAAGGCGGACGGGTGGTTGGTGAACACGTGCACGGTGAAAAATCCAAGTCAGAGCGCGATGAACACCGTCATCGAGCGAGGTAAGGCTGCGAATAAGGCGCTGCTCATCGCTGGGTGCGTGCCTCAGGGAGATAAGGGGGCAAAGGAGTTGAAGGATGTGAGCTTGCTGGGGGTGACGCAGATCGATCGCGTCGTGGAAGCCATGGAACGCACGCTCGCCGGGGACACGGTGCGCATGCTCGAGAAAAAGGCGCTCCCGACACTCGACCTCCCCAAGGTACGCAAGAACGAGTTCGTGGAGATTTTACCGCTGAGTACGGGGTGTTTGGGTTCGTGCACGTATTGCAAAACGAAGCACGCGCGCGGTGATCTTGGATCGTACGAAATCTCCGCCCTGGTGGGTCGCGTCGAGCAAGCCATGGCCGAGGGCGTATCTGAGGTGTGGCTGTCGAGCGAAGACACGGGTGCTTATGGCATCGACTTGGGAACGGATGTCGCGGCATTATTCCGAGCGATCACGGCTGTCTTGCCCACCGATGGCTCGGTCATGCTCAGACTCGGCATGACGAATCCGCCGTACATTTTGGCGCACCTCGACGCCGTCGCCGAGGCGATGCGTCATCCCGCCGTGTATGCTTGGATGCACATCCCGGTGCAGAGCGGATCGAACGCCGTGTTGGAGGCCATGAAGCGTGAGTACACGGTCGAAGAATTTAGGCATGTCTGCGATACGTTGCTTGAGGCAGTTCCCGGTATGGTGATCGCAACAGACATCATCTGCGGCTTTCCGGGAGAGACGGACGAACAATGGAAGGAAACCATGGATCTTATCGAGGAGTACAAGTTTCCCGAGGTTCACATCTCGCAATTCTACCCGCGTCCTGGAACTCCTGCGGCGAAGATGAAGCGTGTTCCCACGCAAATCGTAAAGGCGCGTTCTCGAGAGCTCACCGCTCTCTTTGAATCGTATCAGCCGCACGAACACATGGTCGGTAAGACTGAACGCGTTTGGGTCAGTGACATCGCTCGGGACGGGACTTCTCTCGTCGCACACACGAAAAATTATACCCAAATCTTACTCCCGGGTGGGAAGGAGCAACGAGAGCGTTTGATGGGCCGCAGCGCCATGGTCGAGATTCTTGAGTCGTCACGCTGGTCATGCAAGGCGCGAATTTTAGAAGTCTTAGAGGCTGATCCGACCGTCGAGAGAGTCAGACTCAGCGTGATATCGAGCGAAGAAGAGTCTAAGGCCATTCGCGAGAAGCTCACGAAGGGTAAACGCGTGCGCGTTAAAAAGTCGGAACCTCCCGTCGCGAATGGTTGTTCGACGTGTGGTAGCGATTCACCCTGCGGCTCCTCCGAGGGTACAACCACGTACGCTCAATATTTGACGGTTGAAAACGTTCTCATCGCGAGCGCGTGCGTGGGTGCGCTAGGTCTCGCGTACGCCACGTTTGCTCGTACTAGAAACTAGCTAGACATTGTTTTTACAGACTTCCGCCCTCTGGCGACGAGGTACGTCTCTCTGCTCTCCGATCGAGTCGCTTTCGGCTTGAACCAATTCACCTTTGCAAAGTGAGGTTTCGCCGCCCTCGTCAACGTCTCCACGCTTCCCTCGCCCTCTAACACTTTCACCACCAAGTCTCCGCCGTCGCGCAGGACACCGCTCTCTTCATCGTCTCCGAGCGCGAGATTCATCGCGCACTCCGCCAAATCGAGCGACGCCAACGCGTCGACGCTCGACACCCCCCGCGTGTTCGCCATCATGTCGGAGAGCACCACATCGAACGACCTCGCGCCGCCGAGTTCTCTCACGCTCACCTCTCTGACGTCTCGGACGAGCGTGTGCGCTCGAGCGGGATCCACGTAGCGCATCCCTGAGACTTCAACCTCTTTCAAATCCAAGCCGATGACGACATTATTCTTCGACGCGCGATGCGCCACCTGAATCCACGCGCCCGGCGCGCATCCAAGGTCGAGAATGCGCGACTTCCCGCGAAGGAGCGAAAACTTGACGTCGAGTTCGGACAGTTTGAGCGCGCTCCTGGCGACGAAGCCGAGTTTTTTCGCCTCGCGGGCGATCGGATCGATCAAGCGTCTGGCGTTAGACATCACATGCGCGCACTCGCGCGGGTGAAAGAATGATGCGTGGTTGGTTATGACAGTGGACGCCGCGCTTAGGCGCGGCTCTTGTAAGTTCCCTCATCCGTATTGACTATGATGTTATCACCGATGTTGATGAACAATGGGACGGTGACGACGGCGCCGGTCTCGATGGTCGCCGGCTTATCGCCACCGCTCGCCGTGTTACCCTTCAATCCCGGATCCGTTTGCACGACCTCGAAGGTGTACGGGTTCGGGACTTCGCAACCGATGACTTTGTTGTTCCACTGCACGATGGCGCAGTCCATGCCCTCCTTGACGAACTTGTTGACGGCTTGCGGCGGCACGCGAAGCTCTTCAAAAGATTCCATGTTCATGAACACGTAGTCATCGTCGTCCATGTACGTGAATTGCATGGATTGCTTGCTGACCTCCGCGAGCTGAAACTTTTCGCCGGATCGAAACGTCTTCTCATTCGTGTTCCCCGTGAGCAAGTTCTTGAGCTTGGTGCGCACGAACGCGGAACCACGACCGGGCTGTACGTGCATGAATTCTATCGACGTTCGAAAAAACAATCACGAGCGGGTCTTCGGTCAGTCTCTCGAACCTTCGTCACCCGCTCGCGCGCGCGTCGGAGAAAGCGCGTCGGAGAAACTGGATAAAAAGCGCGCGCGTCCTCCGCGCTCGACCCGTCGTCGTCGTCGTCGTCGTCTCGCACGCACCCGTGATCTTCCAAGGCGCAGAATCTATCTCGAGGGAGAGACCGACTTTGAAATCGGCGGTGGAGCACGTGAGCGCTCGAACCTATCGCGCGAATCTCGTCAGTCATCATCGCGCCTGTACGCCCGCGTCGCACCCGAGCCGCCGCCCGTCATCGCGTCCTCGTCGCGACGCGCCGTCGCGTCGCTCGCGCGCGCGTCGACCCGGAGACGCACCTTGACCGGACCGCGCGCGGTGCGCTTCGCGACGCGCGGCGCCGGCGCGAACGCGCGAACGTTGGAGATGGAACGCGACGCGGAGAGCATGGCGTGGCGGTGTGACGTCCCCGAGGGGCGGCGCGACGGCGAAGAGGCGGGAGGGCGTTACAAGAGCGACTATTGCTGCGGTTGCGGGCGCATGAACACGGCTGGATTCACGGTGGGTGATTCCGGTTGCGATTGATCGGTGAACGTGCGGACGAGCTGCGAACCGGACCGTGGGGTGATCGCCGCCGACGCGTCGGCGTCGTTTGGAAGATGGGCGGCGCGAGAGGCGCCGCCGACGGAGCTTCGCCGACGGTGATGTTTCGCGTCGTCGATCTCGTCGACGACGACGTCCGGACGCGTTCGCACGGGCGATGGGGGTATCGTCGTCGCCGACGATGGACGAGCGCGATCGATGCTCGAGCGAGGAGAGACTTTCGGAGATATTTGCGGCGACTCGGGATCGGACGTCGCCAAAAACGCCGAGGCAGCCATCTGGACTTTGGCGTCCGGCCTCGAGCTTCCCGAAGGAATGCGATCGGATTCCTCGTTGGCTTTACTCTTCCAGTTTGCGATGGCGATATTGGCGTACGCCTGCGCTTTTCGTACGGCTGCGTCCATTTGTGACGCTCTCAACCCATGCGCCATCCACGACGAAATGGCGGGAGGTCGCAGGTACAGATTGATTCTGTGGTCTCGCGCGACGATTTCGAGATGCTTCTTGGTCGTCGTCGCCGTGAGCGCGGTCAAGACGTCACTATACGACGGTTGGTCGAGTCTCTCCGCGCGCGTGCGCGTGTCGAAAGGGTTCAATCGATCCCAGAGAAGCCCGAAACCACTCATCCCACCGTCGTGCGGCGTGAGATCCCGAAAGCTTATGAAGTCCTTGTCCTCGACGTCCACGACGATGACGGTCTCAACGCCCATCTCTTTTCGCATCACGTCCACCGGTACGCTGTTCAGATATCCACCATCGACGAGCAGCTCGCCGTTTTCGTCCCTAACGGGTGGTAAGAGCCCGAGAACGGTCATCGACGCCCTGACACACTGCCACAGACGTCCAGAGGTGTGAGCCGTTAAACATTTCTGATTCAGGTTCGTGCTGCAGCAGAAAAAGTTGAGCCAAAGATCTTCGATGGTGGTGTCCGCACCAACGGAACTCTTTATGACCGCGTCCAAGCCTTTACCGGAGAAGAGCGAGAGCAACGGAAGCGTGAGATCGGTGAGAAGGTGATGGGGAGAATTCAGCAGGTGCATGTTGTTGCGGAGCACCGGAACGATGTGAGACGTCGACAAGCTCCGAGCGTACATGCCAGCCGTGAGCGTGCCTTGACTCGTTCCTCCGATGCAGTCGATAGGGATTCCATTTTCTTCGAGCGCTCGAAGAGCGCCGAGATGAGCCAATCCCCCTCCGCCTCCGCCGGTGAGGATGACCCCGACGCTTTGACCCGAGACGTACCTCGCAAGACGCGACATGTCGTCTTTCGACGCGAGTCTCACGTGATGGTGGCGCGCGAGCGTGCTTCGACTCTGTAACCACACCTGCGTTTGCGATGGAATGCTTCCCGGTTCGTGAATCAAGACCAATTCAGGACGGGCTGTGTTTCTCGTTCGCCAAAGCAACCGCTGCTCGTACAAGAGTGGCGTCTTGTTCTCGCGCTCGGCGTGAGCCACGACGAGAACGCAGTCCGCTTGACTCGCACATACTTTACTCCAGCTCGATGAGCTCGCATCTGCTTGGAGAACAATGAATCGGTGGACTTCCTCCTGCTCCGCCATCCATCCAGTGACCTTTGAGCGATAAAATGAGTTGTCGAGACGACTCGTCGTTCCGTCAGGGAAAATTTCATCAATCATTGAGCTACTCAGAAGGAGCGTGGAACCAAACATGGATAAGGCGCGTTGCAGCGCAAAAGAAAAATCGTTTATTTTGGTGTTTGGATCGGCCGGGATAAGACAGATCGTCACGAGCTCTGCACGCGATCTGTCACCAGTGCGAAGATTATTCTGCAGCTTGCACGCAACGAGTTCCAGCAATCGACTGGACACTTCCGGATGATGGGCGTTGATGAGCTTCAATGCGCCATGAGACATTCTCACGAGCTCTGTGTCTCTTGAGGTGATCGCGGTCGAAGAATACTTGCCATGCGCGAGTAGAGGAGCTTCACCAATGGTGTCTCCTCGACCGCGCTCACGAACAATCTCCGTCACGTCATTTTTGTGACGTGGAAAGCGTAACCGCACGCGACCACTGATGATGACGAACATACTCGTTGCATCTTCATCGACCAGAAACACGTGGTTACCGCTTCGCAGCCAGACACGATTGAGCCCGAAACCGATGAAGTTGCGAATCAAAACGCCGAGAGATGACGACGCTTGTCGTAATAAAGCGATGTACGCTTCCGTCTCTGCGCTGCACATTATGTCGAGCGTTTCTCCCGTCACGACGATCAATTCACAATCTTCGTCCGCACGCTGAGTTTCCCTGAAAACTGAGCGCGTCATGAAATGTGCTGAGCCAATGAGTTGTGGAGACCGCACAGGGTGACCGCGAACGCCGTCACCCTTTGGCCACGGCACCGCATCGCGCGCAATCGCACCCTTCGTGAGAATGTAAAACACATCTGTGGACGAATCTTCGCTAAACACGGTTTCACCCTTCTTGATCGTGCGACGTTGCGCGTATTTCTCGACCACGGATAGGTATTCTAAGAACTCCGTTCCGTCGAGTGAACACGCATCGTCCGCCTCTGGTTGACCGCGAAGAAACTGCCGAGGCATACCTAAAAAGTCAATCAACGAAAACTGTGCGACGCGCCACAATCGCGCGATCGCTTGTTTTAGGTACAGTTGCAGCGTGTGTGGATGTTTCCGAACGAAATCTGAAAAGACTCGCTCGGACACGCGCACGACTTTCGCGCCTCCCTCCATCGTGATACAACTCACGCTTCGCCGCGCATTGTCAAGCACGTCGATGTCCCCCACGGACTCCCCCTCCTGAAGAATGTTCGTCATTACCGGTGGTGCCCCGTTCGTCGGCTGCAGATACACCCCTATCGAGCCCTCGACGACGATGTAAATCCCGCTCGAACTGTCGTCTCCCTGCCTGAAGAGCACCTCGTTGGGCGGCAACGTCTCCTCCACCGACGCCTCAAACAGCTCCCTCGACAGCTCCAGCTCAAGCACGCTAAAAAACTTGGTACTCGCAAAAAAATTCGGCGTCTTCTCATCCCCTCCCTCCTCACCGCTCGCGCTCGCGCCAAAGTACCCGGATCGCCTCGAATCCTCGTCGCTCCAGAATTCATCCTCTCGACTCGAACTGCTCACCCCTCTCGACGCCGCCCCGCCCACCTCTCGCAACACCTCCGCGCTGTCACCACCCACCGAACGCACCCCTCGCCTCGTCCTTCGTCCCCTCGTCCCCTCGTCGTCTCCCACCCTCCCCGCGTCCTCCGCCGCGTCCTCTCGGTCGTCGCTCGCGGCGCCGCCCCGCTCCAGTCTCTCGTACGCCGCCAGCGCCGCCGCCGTCGTCGCGAGCGCCGCGGACGCGTACGCCGCCGCCGTGATCGCGTTCGTCGTCCATCTCGACCGCGCGTTCGCGCCTCCCGGCGGCGACATGCGCGACGACGACGACGACGACGACGCGCGCGACGATGTGGTGCGTAACGGTTTCGAGCCGTGAAAAAGGTGCCCTCGGATGGGAACGCGTCGTGCGGCACACGGCGACGCCGGCGCGATCGATCGGACGCGCGACGGCGTCCGCGGCGCGGAGGAAGGCTGTCGTCATGGCGCGGTACCCCATCGTCACCCTGGGGGTGTGCGCGATGGATAAAAAGTCGAGATCGAGCGCGATGCGCGAGATCCTCTCGAGAATAGAGTCGTACGGGGAATTTGAGATCGTCATCTTCGGTGATGAACGCATCGTGAACGCGCCCGTGGAGACGTGGCCCAAGGTGGATGCGTTGATATCTTTTTACAGCGATGGGTTTCCGTTGCAAAAGGTGGAGCAGTACGTGCGCACGCATAAACCATTCGTCGTGAATGAACCGAACGATCAGTGGACGCTGCTGGACAGGCGATTGGTGTATAAGCGGTTGCAAGAGCACGACATTCCCGTGCCGAATCATGTGGTGGTGAATCGGAACGAGTACGTCAAGAAGGGGAATATTCGGAGGAAACCGAAGGGGGACGAGGTGGCGCTGCCGGATCAACCGACATTTGAGCCGGAGGATTTCTCGCAAGACGAGGAGTACGTGGAGATAGGAGGGAAACGGATATACAAGCCGTTCGTGGAGAAACCGGCGAACGCGGAGGATCATAACATTTTTATTTACTATCCGCACAGCGTGGGTGGGGGGTATAAACGATTGTTTCGAAAGATTGGTAATCAGTCGAGTCAGTATTACCCTCCTCCAGACGGAACAGAGACCCACCTCTCGTACACCCCTGTGAGGGAGACGACATCGTTCATCTATGAGGATTTCATGTCCACAAACGGTACTGACGTGAAAGTGTACACGGTCGGGCCGAACTACGCGCACGCGGAGGCGAGAAAGAGCCCGGTTGTGGACGGGAGAGTCCAGCGAGACGAAACTGGTAAGGAAGTTCGGTATCCCATTCTATTGACTCCAGAAGAGAAGGAGATCGCCCGTCGCGTGTGCTTGGCTTTCGGTCAGAACGTGTGCGGATTTGATTTGTTGCGTGCGAAGGGCAGAAGCTACGTGTGCGACGTGAATGGATGGAGTTTTGTGAAAAAGTCAAAGAAGTATTACGACGACGCCGCCGTGTGTCTTCGAGCCATGATTTTGAAAGCCGTTGTGCCGAATCACTTCAGCACTCAACCGGCAGAAAAAGCCGCTGCTTCGGCGGGTGTGGATAATGCCGACCTCGAGGAGCCCGAGCTTCTGTTACAATCGGCACGAGCGGAATCACCATCAGGACAGTCGGAGAGAAAAACTGATGACAAGCCGGCGGAGGAGCTTCGAGCGGTGCTCGGCGTCATTCGTCATGGTGATCGTACGCCCAAGCAGAAGATGAAACTGCGCGTTACGAGTCCAGAACTGCTCGACTTGATGCTTAAGTGTACACATGGTAGGACACGCAAGCAAGCGAAGCTGAAAACACCTCAGTTACTCCAAGAGCTCCTGAACATTTGTAGAGACATTTATGCAAAATTAGCGGCACAACCTCCGTGTGGCGACCAGGCGAACGAAGAGGCTCAGGAAGAGCTAGAGGCGTGGAAACAAATTGTTTCCATTCTTGAGGAAGGTGGACATTTCAGCGGTATCAATCGCAAGGCTCAGTTGAAACCTTTGGCTTGGGAGACCATAGACACGGAGAACAGCGAGTGTCACATGGAAAAGGTCACTGAGGCTCTTTTGATCATCAAGTTCGGTGGTGTGTTGACATATTTGGGCAAGTATCAGGCGGAGTGCTTAGGTAAAGCATTCAGAGTGCGTATGTACCCTCGCGGTAATTATTACGGCTCGGATGCGGATGGATTGCTCCGGCTCCACTCAACGTACCGTCACGATTTGAAAATTTACTCTTCTGATGAAGGTCGAGTCCAAATTACGGCGGCGGCGTTTGCGAAAGGTCTTCTCGCTCTCGATACTCATCGTGGACAGCTTACTCCGATTTTGGCTTCCCTCGTCAACAAGGATGCCAAACTGTTGGATTTTGTCACTCATGATGTTGAGGAGGACATTTTGCACTCAAAACATAAATTGTACACCGCCATGACAAAGTCTGATGAGCCTAAAGACAGTACAGCTCCGAGCGAGGAGGATATTGGTGGTCTTTCCCAAACTCTCAGATTTGCATCGCTGAATAAGTTCAAGGTTGTGACACAAATGGTGATGGCTGCGCATCGTTTTCAAAATGCGGGCGAAACATCGAGCGCCGAGGCCCGAAACTCCCAGAACGTCACTCTTACGTCGGATCTCATGGGTGTACCGCATAAACCGTTGCAAAAACTCCAGACAGTATACGAATGCACAAAATCCATCGCTGTACAACTCAGATCCATGCTTTCAGCGAGCCAGACTCGCTTTGATTCTTCTTCTTCACCCAACACAGAAATCAACTGGGCTCACACTCGTTCTGCAGTCGCACCGCGTGGATCTCTTCCGAAGGGTGGCCTTCAGCAGTTAAAGACGATGATTGTCCCAGCCGGTGGTGAGTCATTTTTGCTGCTTTATTCGAGATGGAAGAAGTTAGAGCAAGATCTGTATCACCCGAGAAAGGCTAGATTTGACATCTCAAAGGTTCCAGATGTGTACGATGCGGCAAAGTACGACGCGATTCATAACGTACACTTAGGATTAGAGGGGTTGGACGTGTTGTACGAAGTTGCGAAGGAGCTTGCCGATTGCATAGTACCAAATGAGTATGGAACTACGGCGTCTACAAAGTTGAGAATTGGCGGCACCATCGCAAACAGTTTGATTGGAAAGCTTCTCAGTGATCTGAACAATACCCGAGAGGAGTCTTTCGCTGTCGAGAATGGAAGACTCAGTGCGACTGATATGCGACGCATGTCTATCTCCGAAAAAGGTCCAATTTTGGTTGAGGATGACGAAGATCAAGCCCGGCGAGAGCAGGAGGAAGCAGAGGAAGAGCAGGAGGAGTTGAACACAACTCGATTGAATCTGCGACACGCAACGGCTCACGGTGTCCATAGTCCTTTCAGACACGTCCGTACTCGACTCTATTTCACGTCAGAGTCTCACTTGCACTCTCTCATCAATGTTCTTCAGTACACTCACATGGACAAACCTCGAGTCGAGCAGGACAGAGGTCGCTCCCGATACAACACGGACCACAGTGAGAGCGATAAAGATGCCAATATTTCCATACATTCAACCTCCAGGAAAACGTCTCGTCCCCCCGGTTTGCCGCTTGGAAGCCCTCAAAAGGGAGAAGACCATGACGCCAGTACGTCGCGTCCCTCCAATGCTTCAGCCGTGATGACTCGTCCATCTCTGATCAACGAAAGCTTGGAAAACCTGTTCAGACGTGAAAAGGAATTGGATTACCTCACCCACGTTGTTTTTAGAATGTTTGAGCGCTTCCAGGTTCCGCCTTCGGATCCAAGACGTTTCCGCATCGAAATCTTATTTTCCAACGGGATAAATCTCCATCCCTTGAAGACAGATACTATTGAACTCTTTGGGAACAGCGTGGAGACCCATCCGCGTGACAATCCAAAACAGGAAGAAGTTGATGTTTCTGATGACCTCTTCAAGGAAATACAGATTCAAAACGACGACGTGATGCCTGAGCACGGATACCTGACTCTTGACACGATGGAGGAGTATCTCGCCAATTACAAGCGCAAGTACAGAGGAAACGATGCGTCGGACGGGACTCCGGGTAAATCGGCACGATCTTCGAGCGTGGGGAGCGAGACGCGCGTAAAAGCGGGGCGTAATTTGTTTTCGGCGGGACAGTAATGATAACATAGTAGGTTTGTTAAAACACAAATAAATGAAAATGAAGTCAGCGAAGAACTAATGGCTGCGACGGGCGCGTGTTGGGATAACTTAATCACCTCGTTCCCAAACGAGCATCGTGCGCTTACCAACCATCACATCAACGAGCTGACCAAGACGCGTGAAGACGGACTCTTGGACGTACGGCACACCATACTTTTCGCAGACAGCCTTGACGCGCGGTTGCATGTTTTGGTACGCGCGCATGGACATGTCCGGGAACATGTGATGTTCAATTTGGTAGTTCAACCAGCCGTGCATGAAATCGTTCACGTCACCACCAGTCTTGAAGTTCGCCGAACCAATCACCGCACGAAGGTAGAAGTCATCCGATCGCGGCTTAGTCTCAGTCTCGAAACGGTAGATGTCATCTCCGACGTGGTTGGTGGCGATGATGATGAACGAGTGCACGTTGGTGACGACGTCGGCGAGCACGGCCGTCATCCACCAAGCGAGCGCCGCCTTCGGCCCGCCGATCGCGTAACCGATGGCCGGTAGGACAGCGAAGGACCACAGCGCGTACGGCGCGAAGCACTTGAGGGTCTCACCGAAAGCGCTGAACTCACCCTTGAACACGCCTTGCGTCACGGTGAGCAACGTGGACGGAAAGTGACCAGTCTTGAACGGGTTCGGGGCTTCCTTGCCGGCCTTTTGGGCCTCACGTTCTTTACGCGCGAAGAGCTCCTTCAACGTGTTCGGCGCATAGTAGAACCACTTCCAAACGAGCGCGAGACCCGCGACCTGGAGGTAGCGCATGAACATCGGCGTGTTACCTTCGCGAAGCTCTTGCATGTTACGCTCGACGAGATCCGGATCGGCGTCTTCACCGAGCTGGTAGTGGTGAAGGTGGTTGTGTTCTACGTCCCAGGCCTCCGGGAGCATCCAATCCATCCAGTCGGTGCAACGACGCCACAAACCGCGCGCAAACTTTCTGCGGTGGAATCGTCCAGTGACTTCACCGTTGGTGCTTTGCGCGGCGTTGTAGCCACCGTGGCACGTGTGGTGACCGACCATGGTCCAGCGAGCGCAAATAGCGGTGGACATGAGAAACGCAGCGATCGGGTTCATTCCGTTCAACCACGCCGGCATGTTCAAGCCCAACATCGGCATCGCTGCCAGCGTCGCCAAGCCGCCGAAGTAGCACACGTTCGCCCACGTCAAGATCTTATGCAAGTGCTTCACGTCCGACTCGAAGTGCTCCGGTGCCTTGTACTCCTTCTCGATCGCGCGCATCTCCGCCGCCCATCCCGCCAAATCGAGTCCTTCACGCCACTTACCGGTCTCGTTGTACGTCATCGTCATCGATGACCCCGTCTCGTCCGCGGCGTCGAGGGCGATCGCCCGATTCTTCACCCCCTCTTCACGCGCCGCTCGCACCACCGCGCGCGCGCCTCTCCGCACAACCGCAACGCGCGCCACACTTTTCGCGCCCACTCGTCCTCGCGCCCCTCGCATCATCGTCGCCGTCGACGACGTCGTCGTCGACGCCTTAGACGTCACCATCATCTCGATCGTTCGCGCGCCCTCGTCGAGCGCGTCGTCGTCGTCCTTCTCGCGGGTCTCTCTCGCGACGAGTCGGTCGGTCCGACGTCTCGAGTCTCGATTCCGCCGTCGGTCGCGTCGCGGTCTCGCGCGGTGCTCGCGTCGCCGTGTGCCGCGCGCCGCCGCGCCGCGCGGTCGATTGTTATCCACGGTCGAACGACGGACGGCCCGACGTGCAAAAAGGGCGCCGCCGACGTATTGCGCGCGACGCACGCCGATGAAAAAGGTTTCACCTCGCGTGAGATTGCGCGGCACGGCGTCGGCGGCGACCGTGCGTGTTCGGGGGATAGGACTTTGTGGTGCTCGTATACGAGTCATAGTACGTGTTATGCATCGTTCGAAGAGTATGAATGTTGGTACGTCTGACGTGTACGTGCATCGCCGCGATGGGCGATCTCGCGATTGAGTATGGAGGGGACACCCGCGCGAAGGGTTTTGGAATGCGTCGCGGACGCGGGGCGACGGCGACGGGCGAGAGGAGGGACGGACGGACGGACGGAGTGTGGTATTCGTGGTATTCGTCATTCACGTGAATGATGCGCGCGCGCGATCACTCCTCGAACTCGGAGAAGAAGTCTATGGTGGAGCGAAGGGCGTCGATGAAGGCGTCGACGTCGGCGGGGGTGTTGTAAAAGTAGAGGCTGGCGCGGGCGGTGCCGGGAACGCCGAGGTAGCGGTGGAGGGGCTGCGTGCAGTGGTGACCGCTGCGGCAGGCGATGCCGGCTTGGTCGAGGAGGGTGCAGAGGTCGTTGGCGTGGATGCCGTCGACGTTGAAGGCGCAGAGAGAGGCGCGGCCGCGCGCGGGGGGCGGGCCGTAAATGGTCACCTTGGGGAGGGCGGAGAGCTTCTCGTGGAGGTAAGTGCCAATCTCGACCTCGTAGTCGTGAATGCGGTCCATGCCAATGTTGGTGAGGTAATCGCACGCTTCGCCGAGGGCGATGGCCTCGGCGATGGCCGGTGTGCCGGCTTCGAATCTTCCGGGCGGTTCTGCGTACGTGCTCTTTTCGAGAAACACGTCGGCGATCATCTCGCCACCGCCCATCCACGGGGGCATCGTCTGCAAGACGTCGATGTCGCCCCAAAGAAAACCGATACCAGTCGGTCCGCACATTTTGTGCCCGCTGCCGACGATCCAGTCCACTCCCAGGGCTTGGACGTCCACCTTCATGTGGGGCAAGCTTTGGCATGCGTCGAGAAGCACCTTGGCCCCGACGCCGCGCGCGAGCTTGACGATTTCCGCCACCGGAGCCTCTCCACCGGTGACGTTACTCACGTGCGCCGTCGTGATGAGCTTGGTCTTTTCGTTCACCAACGATCGAAGCTGATCCATGTCCAACTCTTGCGTATCCTCGGTGAGGTTGACGAATTTGAGCACGCACCCTGTGCGCTCGGCGAGAAGTTGCCACGGCACGATGTTCGAATGGTGCTCCAGCACGCTCAGTATGATTTCATCCCCAGCCTTGATGTACTCCGTCCCCCACGTGTTCGCCACGAGATTGATCGCCTCGCTCGCGTTTCTCGTGAACACTATTTCTCTATCCGTCTTCGCGTTGACGAAGGAGGCAATCTTCCGTCTCGCCAGCTCGTACGCATCCGTCGCCTTACTACTCAGATAATGCACCCCTCGATGAACGTTCGAGTTGTAGTCCTTGTAATAGAACATGTGCGCGTCCACGACTTGATTCGGCTTCTGGGACGTCGCCGCGTTATCCAGATACACCAGCCGGGCCCCCGACTCGGTGACTTGGTCGAGAATCGGGAAATCTCCTCGCGTCTCCTCTCCGAGCGTCGCGCTCGGCCCCCTGACCGCTCCCGCGGACGCTCTCCGGATCGTGGACCCTCTCTTGCACTTACCATCCCTCGCGCATCGCCTCGACGTGGACGTCGGCGCGTGAGACGCGCGCGCGGAAACGGCCGCCATGCCTCGTCGTGACGTCGTCGATTAGTCGTCGAGCGCTCGCGCGTCTCTCGCGCCGTCGATGCGCGCGCGCGTGAATGGACGCGTCCGAGTGAGGTCGTTCGACGGTGCGTGCGTCGTCGTCACGGATGAGCGTCGGACGCGACGCGCGCGGAAGAGTGCCGGACGAGGGGGCTCGGGTCCCTCGAGGGCAAAAGAAAAAGCTTCTCGAGAAGGCCATCGCCGCCGCGGGTCGAGTGTCTAATATCGTGACGATGACCGTCATTACATGAGGCTTCTAAGGGGATCGAGAGATCGGTCTAAGAGATGCGCGAGGCGCGCTGGGGGTGATGTGAGAAGGCTTGGATGGAGGTCACGAGCGCAAGCTGCCGTCGCTTTAGGTGGCGTTGCGAGCCACAGAGGGGAGCTCGCCAAAGTTTTCCTCCGAGTCGAATCCGGTGAGGAGAGACGAGGAGGTGGCCGTGAGGTTGGACAGCTTACTCGATTGTCGCAAGTTGGTGCGCACCTTTTTGGGTTTGGACTTCGTGCTCGACGGAAGCAAATCCGAGTTGCCATGTTTTTGCGATCCGCCGAGCATCCGTCGCAAGGCGTCAGACATCGGGCTCTTCGGAGACCCACCGGAGAGGGTTCGTTGCAGACTTCCAGAAAGTTGCCTTTCGAGTGGTGACTGGTTGTATAGTTCAACGAGTGCGGGCACGGGATCGCCGATGAGATTCGCAGCAACATCCTTGTCGCGCTCTGACTGAGTGTGCTTCTCGCAGAACGCCGTGTATGACCGTTTTTCGCTGTCAATCGCACGCATGTGGCACGCCGCTCGCCGACAGCAGAGTGGATGAAAAACAATTTGACAGTGACCGAAGGAACAACGCATGAGTGTTCCGTTCGAGCGAGTGCAGTGATTGCAAGATGCGTTCCGTCGCTCTCGCGGAACGCTCTCGATGCTGACTGGTTTGACGACGTTCGCGACGTTTTTGTCCAAGAGTGAGGCTTCCGGAACCCAACGCGCACACGTGACGTGACACCAACCTTTGCCATCGACCGTCTTCTTAAACGCTCCAAGTTTCACTGGACAAAGGATGCATTCCACGCCCCGATAGAGAGCCATCTTATCTTGCAACGTGACGCTAGATTTTTTCTCTGTTTTCGGAATGGCGCGACCCGCAGCAGCGACGTCTGTACACACCCAGCAGAGCCAATTCGACCCGACTTTACCAGTGATTCCGTAGCAGGCTGGATGAACGATGACTTCACATTGACTACACTTGATTGTCTGTTTCGTCTTCAACGATTCCGTCGTCCCGGCGCAGACACAACATGCAGAGTTATCAGAAACAGAGTGAAATGGATCGAGAAGAATTTGCGACATCGGTGAGCGAATCGGTGAGCCACCGAGGACGGGTGAACCACTCCTCGGTGTCCCGGATAAGCTGAATGATTTCAGGTGGCCCGAACTCCCGTCGTAGTTGGTGAGACCGAATATCTTCTTCACCCGAGCTGGAGCGGATTCAATGGCCTTGATCACAGCGCTAGCGCTCGGTGGTTTGTACACCGGAATTTCAGTCTTGGGATCGGGGACAATCGCCGCAGAACCGATTTCACGCTTTGGCTTTGGCTCTCTTCGACCATCGCCGACTGCGGCTTTCGCCTTCTCAAGGGCTGCCAGTTGATCGGCTTCTCGCTTTTCTTTCTTTTGCTGACGTTTGATCTCACGAATGACCGACATGTATGAGTTCGCTTCATCAAGTTTTGCCTTGCGCGCTCCCTGCTCGTCGTTGTCTGCGTCCAAACCTTTTCCTATTGTCTCCTGAGCTCGCTTGACTCTCTGTTTGTTCAACTGGAGATGCCACAATAGCTCATACTGAAGTGCGAAAATCTCGCCGTCTAATTCATTACTTGGTGCGCTTGCTAGGAGAGATGGATTCTCTTTAAATGCGTTTTCCAAGCGTTTGAGCTCCTCTTTCGTTGATTTTTTTGACTTGTCTGACGTAGACTTGACGCTCAAGGGTTTTGGAACCCCCGGAAGCCCCACGTCTTCCTCCTTTTTCTTCAAACAATTCACACTACCTGCCTCCGTTCCACATTTTTTTGCAAGAGTTTTCAATTTAGCGCAAACAGCACAGGGCTCTCCGTCAGAAGAACTAGACTTTGAAGACAGGTTGTCGTTGAGCTTGAAGGAACGTTCGAGCAGCATAGTAGTGTGCAAAGGCATGGTCTCTTCGGCACTTCCTCTGTCGAAATGACGTAAATCTGCATTCATTCCGAACGCAGTGGTGCACTCACGCTCCGCTTTTTCCTTAATGTCGAGATTTTCACCCTCTCTATCTAGCTCTTTGACATCGGCACCAGCCGACTCGGCGCCAAGCACAACCGTTGTTCCAGTACTTGACGGGAGACCATCCGTGGGAGGACCACCGAGACCTTGTTCCGTTAGTGCAGTCAGATTAGACGGCGTGTTCACGAGCCCGTAAGATACGGCCATGTCTGCGGGACACTCATCCGGGAAAATTAGGCTTTTGTCTAACTTTTTCTTTGCCTTTGTCGCAGCTTCACGGCGACAGTTCTGAAATTCGTTCACTCGAGAAGCGCTTGCGTGACGGAGCCAAACGCGCAAACCATTGAGAGTTTCATCTGACGTTTCACTCTTAACTTGACTCAGCTTTCCCTTTTTAGATCCGCTACTTGATTTTTCATGCTTCGACAACCAATTTTTCAGAGCGCCTATCGCAATCCCGACAAATTTTGAAATCTCTCGTAGCTTTTCCCCCTTATCACCACTCAGACTAACTAATACTCTAACTAGCATGGCAATGTGCTCAGGTTCAAGATTCTGCACGAGCTCGATTCCCAATTCGTGTTCCTGTAACACCGGGGCGACGAAAGGTTCCGCAGGGACAGCTGGAATAGTACCGACTAGCGGTTTCTTTTCGCCTGCCTTGCTCGGTGAGGTCGCCGCTGATGTCGACGGCTGCTCCCCACGTCTTTGATACGTCAAACCGGGAATCGGGATTCCAATCTTGTCTTCACCAGCCTCAAAGTCTGGACCGGTGCAAACCGAGTGAAACGCCGTGTCCAAATGCCAGGGAGTTGCCGGAGCTATACGAACTAAATCTGTGGCGTGCACTGAACGGAAAAAGTCTTCAGCATAACGCCACCAAGGTGCAATCTTTTTCGCTTCCTTCTCTTCCTCTCCGGCGCCTCCAAACATCCGTTTTCTCTGTTCACGTCAAGTATACTTTCGTTGTCAGTCTCCTCCAACACGGAATTCACGCCATCACGAGGTCGATTCATTCAACAGAAGAAGTCACACGCGTGAGGAACGCACCGAAGACGCCTTTGCCGCCGCTTTCTTTTCGATCTCATCCAATGTCACCGCCTCCGAGACCGTGTAGGGTGAACGCAACTTCGGAGCCCCGCGACAACTCTTGGGAAGCAATGCGGCGACATCCGTGAGATCCTTCTCCACTCTGTCGAGTGCGACGCGAATACACTCTCTATTGCTCCCCTTCCCACTCGTCGACGTCCCGTCAGATCCCATGTCGACTCACTCACGCGTCGCCGACCGCCCGCGACGGACTCGTCGATCTCCGTCCGGCCCCTCGGACGCTTCCCCGCGACGCGCCGTACGTCCGCAACCTCCTCACTCGCGCGCGACGCACTCAGTGCGCTTTCCCCCGGCGTTCCCAACCGTCCAGAGGCGCACGCGCGCACCGCCCCTCGCGACGCCGACGGCGCGGTGCGGTGTTGTGCGTCCCGGGAGCGTTCGCGTCCAGCGTTCGGCGCGATCGTTTTCTCACCGGTTTCAAAGTGAAACCATCGACCGATCAGCGATCGAATCGATCAGCGGCCATCCCAC
>Ga0208410_1000567_pt1 | contig 21102 bp, 17 predicted proteins | sample ETN02SmetaG_3_FD_185787 | JGI IMG/M metagenome (GOLD analysis project Ga0208410, IMG submission 185787) | Marine microbial and viral communities from oxygen minimum zone, Eastern Pacific Ocean - ETNP2014F10-02SV257 (SPAdes) (version 2) | ecosystem: Environmental > Aquatic > Marine > Oceanic ... | reverse complement strand
GAATTAATATCGACTTCCAGATGATATTCTTTTTCCAGACGATGCAGCTCATACTCAGAAGCCTCAAGAGATTTATTTAGTGAAAATCCGGTTTCAGTGCCTAGAACCACATTTTCCAATACCGAAAAATTATCTACCAGCATGAAGTGTTGATGCACCATGCCGATCCCCAAGTCAATTGCATCATGAGCACTCTGAATCACCGTCGGTTTCTCCTGAACAGAGATTGATCCAGAATCAGCTAAATAGAAACCATAGAGAATACTCATCAATGTCGATTTTCCAGCACCGTTCTCACCGATAATTCCGTGTATAGTTCCCGACTCAACTTTTAGCGAAACTTCTTTGTTCGCACAGACATTGCCAAAATTTTTATTTATAGCGGTCAGTTCTATTGCTAATTTAGGCATCTTTTCAGGAGTAATAGATTATTTTGTGTTTTCTTAAATTGGATTTTTTAAATTTAGAAAATTTATTTTTTATAAATGTGACAATCTATCTAAAATTAAAGCAAAAAAACCGTCAGCATTAATTTGATTCATATAGGTCGCGTTTGGAGCACGATCAGTTACTTTCCACCAGTCTACTGAAGTCATCCCCATGGTCAGCTCAGAATTAATTTCTACCTCAACATTAACCTGTCTTCCTTCAAAAAGTTCAGGTTTGAGTAAATAAGCAATAACTGTAGGATCGTGCAGAGGTCCGCCACTTGAACCGTACTTTTCCACATCAAATCTTTCATAAAAGCTAAGCATCCCGTATGTAGCTTTTCCGACTGGAGTTTTAAGTGCTCTTAAAGCATCCAGCCATTTGCGCTGCATGAGAGCTTTGTGAGTAACATCTAGAGGCATGATCACCAGAGGACGTCCACATTTCATCACAGTGTTTGCTGCATGTGGATCAACGTAAATATTAAATTCAGAAGTAGGCGTGATGTTCCCACCCTCAAAAAAACCACCACCCATCAGTACAATATTCTTAATTTTAGGGAGGATCTCCGGAGCTTTGACTATGGCCATTCCAACATTTGTCAAAGGCGCAAGGCAGCAAATAGTAACTGAATTGTCTTCTGCTGCAAGCAAAGTTTCAATCGTCCAGTCTACACCATGCTGTGTTTGTAGTGAAATTCTGGGTTCTGGAAGATCCGCTCCATCCAGTCCTGTTTTCCCATGCACATGTTCTGCTGTGATTAGGGGACGGACAAGTGGTCGTGAACAACCTGCGAAAACTTTTGTCTCTGGCTTTTTAGCGAGCTCACAAAGCATTAACGCATTGCGGGAAGTTAATTCTAAAGGAACGTTTCCGGCAACTGTAACGATACCTAAAAGATCAACTTCTTCAGAAGCAAGTGCTAGTAAAATGGCGATTGCATCGTCCTGTCCAGGGTCAGTATCGATGATAATTTTTTGAGATGGCATGAAAAAGGCCTATGGTGACGAATACTATAGGGTAGTGGGCACAAACAGAGGGTCAATGGATTTTGGATGATCAAATTCATCACCCAAAATCCAAAGCTAATCATTGTTCTTGCATCTTGATTAGATTACTCTACAGGACACTTATTGTTACTCATATAGTCATGTACTTTAATCGAACCAGATATTATCCCTTTGCGGACTTGCTCCACTTTGGATTTCATAGCACTAGATACCAGTTTTGCATTGTGCTCATCAAGTGCCCAACCCACGCCATCTTCCGCTAAGCCAAGAACTTTAAATCCTGCTTTCCAGGAATTGTCATATCCGGTTTTAAATACTTCATATGCTGCAACATCAACACGCTTTAGCATAGAGGTCAAAACAGAGCCTGGCTGTAGGTGGTTCTGATTGCTGTCAACACCAATGGACATCTTCCCATTGTCTGCAGCAGACTGCAATACACCAAGTCCAGTACTACCGGCAGCAGCGTAAACTATATCTGCGCCACTGTCGAACATAGTCTTAGCCAGTGAAGCACCACGTGCAGGATCACTCCATGCAGCAGGAGTTGTCCCTGTCATCTTTTGATAAACAGTGGTTCCTGAGTTGATGTATTTGACTCCCTGAACATATCCGCAGGCAAATTTGTGGATCAAAGGAATATCCATTCCTCCGACAAAACCTACTTTGCCAGATTTGCTTTTCATTGCAGCCAGCACTCCGACAAGAAATGAACCTTCATGTTCCTTAAAGATTATAGACTGTACATTTGGCAGGTCTACCACCATGTCAATGATACTGAATCTTGTTTTTGGGAATTCTTTTGCAACTTTAGACAGTGCTGCAGCCTGCCCAAAACCAACTGCAATTATTGGATCTGAACCACGCTTGGCTAGCTTGCGAAGGAACTGCTCACGTTGTGCTTCCTGCTGAACTTCAAATTCTCGGTATTTGATACCAGTTTCTTTACGGAATTTTTCCAGTCCGTTCCAAATACCTTCGTTGAATGACTTGTCAAACTTACCGCCCATGTCAAATACAACAGCTGGTTTGTAAGCCATCACCTGAGAGGCGCTCCAAAGAACAACACCTACCAGAAGGACGCTGGAAATCAATCTTTTCATAATCTACTCCTTATAACAATTTCCGAAACTCTGTCCGGATCAGTTTACCAAAAAACCTCTCAGTTTTTGCTGTGAGGAAGCGGGTCAATCCCACGAACGACACTAAATAGTGTACGAATTATATATATATAGTTTATATTTGTTGAATATTCAACAGTAAATATAATTTATGGGGAAAACATAATATATTATTTATTTACAACAGATATGGCTTTGAAGGCGATTATAAATTGATTAAACCAATCAAGATTATTCAAAAATTAAGAATATTGTATTTGAATATTTAACTTACAAATTCATCTCTGGCATCCCGTTTAACCACCGGGCGGCATTGATTGTATTTGCCATCAGCATTGCAATAGTCATCGGGCCGACACCGCCTGGAACTGGAGTAATGTAAGATGTTTTTTCTTCGACCTCCTTGAAAGCGACATCTCCTACCATACGGCTGCCAGATTTTTTGCTGGGGTCATCGATACGGTTTATGCCTACGTCAATCACGACTGCACCGGGTTTAACCATTTCAGCCTTTACAAATTCCGCAATCCCGATTGCAGCCACTATGATGTCCGCCTGTGAAGTGACCTGAGATAAATTTGCAGTCCTGGAGTGACATACTGTAACTGTAGCATCCCAGCCCTTGCTAGAAAGTAGAGTTGCGATTGGGCGTCCGACAAGATTACTGCGTCCAAGCACAACGGTATTTTTGCCTGAAGTTGAGATACCACTGCGCTTGAGCATTTGTAATACTCCGAAAGGGGTACAGGAAATAAATTTAGGCTGTCCCATTGCAATGAGCCCCGCATTCAACGGGTGGAGACCGTCTACATCTTTGTCAGGTGAAATGGCTTGGATTATACGATTTTCATCTAGTCCTTTTGGCAAAGGGAACTGACATAGAATTCCATGCACCTCAGAATCATCATTGAGGCTCTGTATGAGATTTTCCAAATCTTCCTGAGTCGTGGAAGCTGGTAAGTCGTGTCCGATAGAATGTATGCCTATCTCTTCGCATGTCCTTTTTTTGTTACGCACATAGACTTCGGAGGCAGGATCTTTTCCTACAAGAACAACAGCCAGACATGGTTCTATTCCATTTGATTTTAATTGTTCAACTTCTTTACGCAATTCATCATTTATACTAGTTCCGATTGCTTTTCCAGAAATCAATTCACTCATCTCTTTTCCGTTTTATTAATTTAAATGGGGGTTACAAATAATTCACTCTTCCTGTATAATTATTGCCAATATAATTTGAGAAAAACCTATGGAAATTTACAAAAATATTGACGCGCTTCACCTCAAATTAGGGTGTAACATAAATAAATTTGAAGGAGGAGCAGGTTTGCCGACAAGTTATTTTGACAGATTATCTGAAGAAATCAATCTACTCTTAAACGGTTGTGGATTATTTGATTTAAAATCATGTTGGTTGATCGCATTAAAAGGTGTTGAAGCAGATACTTTTTTGCAGGGTATGGTGACGAGTGATGTCATGCAACTGGAAATTGGACAAATTCAGTCAAGTTTGATTTGTGGAAACAAAGGCAAAATTCTCCATCATCTGGAAATTTTCCGGAGACATGAAAAAGAATGGATTGTAATCTGTGATCCTGGAGAAGGAAGGGCAGTAGGGACAATGCTTGATAATTTCCATGTTCGCGAAGATTTGGAGCTCTGTTTACTTAATCCCAGTGAAATACTGCGCATAGACTTGATAGGTCCAGATGCAGAAAAAATTCTTAAAAAATTGGGATATTCTTCGGGAAAAGCGGCATGGGAGTTTGAGCATGGGATAGTTAGTACAGTAAAGTTGAAATTAGGAAATTCATCTCGCTTTGTAAATTTGGTTAGCACAAACGTTTTTCAAAATTTTGTCAAACTGGTGTTAAAAAATGATAATGCTGACTTGATAGGGTTAGAAGCCTTTGACGAAATTCGAATTTCAGAGGGTATCTCTCGTTTTGGTGTTGATTATAGTAGAGATAATTTTCCACAAGAAGCTGGACTTGCTGACCACATTTCCTTTAAAAAAGGTTGTTACATAGGTCAGGAATCACATGCCAGGATGTATCATCGAGGGCATCCGAATTGGATATTATCCTGGTTGAAGATTCCAGAAGGTTCTGTGGTTAATTCTGGGGATACCCTTTTTTACAATGAAAAAGAAATCGGAAAAATTACTAGTTTAGCTTGTATTCCCGAAAGAGGTATCTTAAGAGGAATTGCCATGGTACGGCATGAATTCGCAGATGCGAAAAACCTACTTTCATTATCAGTTGACTCGAAACCAATTATTAAACAAGAAGCATTACCTTTTACAATTGTATAAAAAAACTAGTGCATGACCAAATTCTTCTCTCTTCCTATTTATCTAATCCCTATGGGTTGTTTTACGGGTATCTTGCTTGTGGTGTTTCTTTGTGTTTTAAGCTATTTTCAGTATCTATGAGTTAATGTATAAAGCGTAAAACTTTATCGAAATAAAAGTAGCGGTTAAGTGAGAGGTTACCAGAAAGTCTGTAATAATAATCATCTTCAGAACTTCGATAATTTTTACGTCGGATACTCCATTTTCGTCCAGAAGAATCCATTCTAAGTTGAGAAACTCCGAAATCAATGTTAGCCCGCTTATCAGATTTGTTCAAGTAAAGGACAGCTGGAGCAAATTCACTCCGTTCAGATGGAGAAATTACCTTTATCTTATCATCGACAAAATGTAGTACATAACTTACCAGCGATGGTGGCTTCCAAGTTGTGGGATCTTTTTTTTTGTTGATTAAGATAGGTCGGTGATCCAGAACATTTTTAGGGTTTGTTAGAAAATTGTCATTTAATTTTCCTCTTACTTCGAGTGGTGAAAGTTCCTTGAAATTGATAAACTTTTTGAACTCATTGTGGACATATCCAAGAGGCGATTTTCGTTTGATTTTCAATCCAATGGCATTGATGTTATATTCCGCTAGTTGTTTTGCTTTTGCACGGTAAACAACATCTTCAATAAAGAATATCCCAGTTTCACTTGAAATATTTCCACTTATTAATTTGCCGTTAGGAGAGTTGAATCGGATTAGTAAAAACATTTCTTCTGCCAGACGCAGATTGGAGGAAAAACGTTTAAATTCCAATTCAATCTTACCTGTTATCAATAAATGCCACCAATGTTGCATTTCTTCACGGGCTTCAATGAGTTTCGGATTTTGAATTAAGGCGGATTCTAACCTACTGTAGGCTTTGTGGAATTCCTTTTTCTTTAGATACTGCTTATAAGATTCAAAATTTTCCTGCGCAACTATTATATTCATTCGCTTCAGTGCTGCAGAAATATGCTCATCATCCGGATTATCAACCGCAGCAAGGCGATACTCTATTGCGGCTTCTGCCCACCGTTTCTGTTTTTCCAGTTCAAGACCTTGATCATAATGAAATGAACACCCTAATATAAAACATGGAATCAAAAACAGTAAAAATTTGCTCCGTGATAAATGGCAATAGCTCATAATTTGGCATTCATTGGATAACTAGGTTCTTCATCATTAATGAAGATATTGTGTGATCGTTATTACAGTCTAAATTGTGGGTAATTTGGTTTTTTAGAGATGCTACAGAGGTTATTATTTTGTGGGATCCGGAAAGGGAAAGTAAATTATCATATGTGTAACTCACTTTAAGATAGACTTTTAACATTATTGCTGTTTCAGCTAGTCAATGAATTAAATAATATCGTTCCTTAGAATCACTTATTATTCGCCGAAAGTCAAGTTGCTTGACTGAAAGAAAAGAAGCAAATTGCTGAACAAATAGGATTAAAATAAAGACAAATTGTCTCTTTTGACTTGTTCTGAAAATTGGATTCGGCTAGTATCTGCGTAACTGTGCGTGATGTGTTTTTTTAACTTATAGACTTGAGTAATTAAATGATTAAAAAAAATTTATTATTTTTATCCTCAGTGGTCATTTTTTTTGGCTTCCAGAACAATGTTAGTGCGGTTAGTTGCAAAGATCTGAATACTAAGGGAAAAATCCTTAAATTTTTGAAAAAATCAAATCAGTCAAGTCCGCTTTTGCAAAAAAATATTAGTGTTACTCTGCATATGGATGCTTGCGAAGGCAAGGAGTGCAAGTCTAAAAGGAAACGTGCTACCAAGAAAGAAACACTGCATATTATAAAACTTGAAAAGAAACGACGTATTTTTGCTTTGAAAGGGCCAAATTCTCCACGATGTGTGATTCAAAGGGGAGAAAGGCGATTTGTCTGCTCCAGTTGCGAAGTTGTTTCCAATGAAAACTGTAGAAGTTTTCCTTCAGATGGTAGCACGATTTTTCCGGGAACAAATATCGATACCGCCGATTTTACTTTAACTGCAGGAGAAAAAAATGAAATGAGTTGCTCAAAATTGAAAAATCCAAAATATTTCAAAATTGAAACTCTAATCAAAAACGATTCAGCTGAAAACGAACAAACATATGACAAAGTTTTGAGTTTTTATGATAAGGAAAAGGGCGTACCTATCATGATGCATTATTTTGCGGATAAAGTACTTCGCAAAGTTTATCGATTTTTTCCTAAATATTATGTAAAAGTTGGTGGACAGTGGTTTTCATCGGTTATGCGTGTGCGAACAACATTGGGTAAAGAGAAAAAATTTATTTTTGAAACACTGACTAATGTAGATAAAAAAAACGGAAAATTGAAACTGTATCTAGATTTATCCGACGATCCTGAACTCAAAAATGTCCCTCCTGAATCGCTGTTCAGTACAGACTGAAGATATACAAACCGGTTCACCGGGAGTTACATTATTTATCTGCATGGTGGGAAAACAACTTTTTCCGGCCTTGTGGTTTTCAATTCTATTTAGTCTTGCCTTAATACTCATTTCTTTACCCATATACTCTCAGGAGAGCGAAGGTGTGAAATTCGAGCAAAGCCTAGTAGAAGATCCCCTTGCAGAGTCTGACACAGATTTAGGTCAGGAAGAAGATCCCCTTGCAGAGTCTGACACAGATTTAGGTCAGGCAGAAGATCCCCTTGCAGAGTCTGACACAGATTTAGGTCAGGCAGAAGATCCCCTTGCAGAGTCTGACACAGATCTAGGGCTGGAAGAAGATCCCCTTGCAGAGTCTGATACAGATCTTGGTCTAGAAGAAGACCCTCTCGTAGATTCTGAAGCGGAGCTTGATCTGGATGAAGAAATTTTAGAGGGAGAATCTACCGAATTTGATGTATTAGGGAAACAGGAGTCAGAAGAACAACTTGTCAGTGAAGAGGAAGAGGAAGTTTTTCCACCAAGAGTTACTTTTAACCATGAAGTAAAAACAATGTTTGGAGCAAGTGAAACCAAGGGATTAGATCTTTTAGATCCATTGCTGAGTGAAATCAAGGAACTGCGCTTTGTTTCAACATACGATCAATCAGTGAAGGTGCAAACATCTCCTCGGATGTACAATTATTTCAGGCTCTCAATAAGTTTTTCGCAAAACTATGAATTGGAGAAACAACGTATCTTTGATGGATTTGCTAGCGTACGTGAAATTTATTCTAATTACCGAGTGGGTTCTCATCAACTACGTTACGGTACCCAGATATTTGATCTTGGAAAAGTAGATTTAGATAAAGTGATTGATGTGTTGCATATGAATAATATTATGGGGCTTTATACTTTTGACCCGGATGACTCCAAAGATGCTATTCCTGCCATAAGATATAATTGGTTCCGGGGAGAACACACTGCGACATTATATCTGTCTCCGGTTCGGCAGCAAACATTTGGGATGAGGTTCACCGAATTCAGGGAAGAGGTTGAAAAAACAGAAGAAGAAGAAAAAGAACAGGTATCATTTCTAAGGGATTATTTTGGTATACAATATCAATGGACTGGAGATATTTTGGATGCAAGATTTGGTCTGTTCCATTGGTTTGACTCAAATCCATATATAAAACTTGAATATCAGCGAGTTACAGATAATGACTCGACGACTCTCCAGGGCTCATTTGAGAATATGCTCTCCAATTATGACGAACAAGAAACCCGTTCAGATTTTTTAACATTGGAATTAGATGCAGTTTGGAGTGATATGGTATGGAAATTGGAATCCGGTTTATTCAAAAAAAGGAACTTCTATTCCTATGAAGTCCCAGAAGGGAAACACGTTCGTCTTTCAACTATAAGTTCACCTCATTTTGCATTTTCTACTTCGTTTGAGAGGACTTTCAAGTATTTTTACTGGCTAATGATTTATTCTCATCGAAAGTCGTATGATGTGCCTGCAGATACGCACATTTTTCATTATGAAAATGAGTCTAACCTGATCCCCCGTAAAAGGGATGTGGAACGCAATCAGTTTTCCGGTGTGGCGGTTTTGAAAACACCAGATAATTCTTTGCGTATAACACTGCTTAACTATCAGACCTGGCCTTTCGTACAGCATGGCTTTGCTTCGCTTTTTACATGGGAGCGTTTCAAGGATGATATGGAACTAGAATTGAAATTTTTTCGTTTGGAAACAGAAAGACAAAAAATGCTAGAAAATAAAATTCAAACAAATCAGATATTTTTGACTTATACTCAAAAATTTACTGCAAACTGAAGCAAGCATGTTTGTACATTTTTTTACTCAGATAAATCAATTTCCCAAATTGATTCTTTTAGTTATTTTTGCCGTCAGCATATTCTTTTTTGTGAAAGCAAAGGATGGGCTATTTGATTCAGACAGCGGGAGATTACGAATCAACAGCACGGTAGAACCATTCATTGAACGTGATTCAGGAGCCTACCAGCAATTCCTGGATGCAAGAGAGGCGTTCGGTAGTGAAGAAGTTGTAGTGATTGCTCTTCACAATAAAGAAAAAGAACCAGTAGGACTCGATTATTTGTTAACATTATCTCACCTGAAATCAGATATTGAATCCAAAGTTCCCGGGATTTCCAAAGTCATTAGCATGCTGGATATTCCACAAGCTTCAGGTAAATGTGCAGGCAAATCATATTTTCATCAAATGGAAATAGGTTCGGTTTGCATTTCTGTCTTAGAAAAATATAAAAATGAAATTTCTTGCCTCAATAGCTCTTCCTCTGAAAAATTAAACTCCGTAGATAGTATTGATAATCTGGAAGAAACTCTTGAAGAAGGAATTGAGGATGACCTAGAGGAAAGTCTTGATGAGGATTTTGAGGAAAGTCTTGAAGGCACACTCGATGAAAATCTGGAAGATAAAATTGAGGATAATGAGGATGAAATTAAGACTGGTTCTTTTGAGTCTTCATCGCAAGAATGCTTAATTGAAAAATCCGGTTTAAGCAAACAAAAAATACATGCTAATGCTGAAGAAAAAATCCGCAAAACTGTCAGCAGTTTAAAAAACCACCCACTCTTTCAAGGGGATGTTCTCTCCAAAGATTTGAGTACTGCCGCACTGATTATCTCCTTCAATCCAGAATCAAAACCTGAATCAGATAAAACCCAGGAAATAATTAACCAACTGCTGGTCAAGCATCAAAATAATACGGAAATATCTAAAACCCTTCGAATGGCTTATGCAGGCCAACCCAGGCAAATCAACAAGGCTAGCCGTTTGATACGACAGGATATGCAGCGAATTCTACCAATGAGTTTGATTTTAATTGTAATAGTGCTTTTAGTCGCATTCCGGAGTATTAAGGCCGTCTTTGTACCATTATCAGTCGTCTTGTTAGGACTTCTTTGGACAGCTGGAATCATTGGGTGGGTCGGAGACGAACTTAATTTGGTCACTATGGCTTGTGCACCGATCATTGTTTGTGTGGGTAGCGCTTACGTGATTAAGTTTCTCAATCAGTATCAGATTGAAGCACTTGAAACGAAAAAAGAAAAGATTGACGGAGTCCCCGCTTCTTCAATTTCACAGATAATAAGGGAGACCCTAAATTCCGTCACGGTTCCTGTCACTGTGACAGCCATAACAACTGTCGCGGGTTTTATTGCTCTAATGGTCAGCCCAATTCCTGCTGTTCAACAGTTGGGGTTGTATTCAAGTTTAGGTATTGTTTCAATTAATTTATTTACACTCACTCTTGCACCGGCTTTACTGCATTATTTCCATATGCCTGAAATAGCATCAACCGACGAGAGCAGAGGTTTACTCGATCGTTTTTTCAGGTTTATAGCAGAATGGCTCAGACTGCATAGCAAACGTTTAATCTGGATCTGGCTATTTACTGCCTGTCTTGCGGCTTTTGGTATGATGGGACTCAGCATCAACAGTAATAATAAGACTTTTCCTGAAGAGAGTCAATTAGTGAAAGATTTGAAATTGATTGAAAATGAATTGTCCGGAACTGATACTTTGCGTTTATTATTCAGGGCGCAAACCGGTAGTAATAATCAGGATACTACAACGAAAAATCCTCTGAAAATGGCAAAAACTATTTTAGGATTGAAAGATCTTCAGGATTGGATTTTTCAGGTAAATGGTGTAACTGAAATTGATAATTTAAAAGGACTGAGAATTGATAAATTACATTCTCCGGTCGATGTCCTGGATCATTACCGAATGGGACTTGATAAATTGACAGACGAAGAAGTAGTTGATTTTTTTAAAAAAACAAGTGAAAACGGTCCAAGGTTTTTAAGTACTGCAGAAGATGTGCTTCAGGTAACGATTAGAATGCGTAGCAGCGGATCAACAGCATTTCTCTCACTGAGAGATATGTTGCAGTTAAAGGTGCCGGAATTTTTGCCGCATTTAAAATTTAGTTATACGGGTGGTGGAGTGCTCTCCAGCGAATCTGCAAACAACATTGCTCAAGGTCAGATAAACAGTGTTTTTTTAGCATTGATCATAGTTTTTGTCATTCTTTCGCTGCTTTTCCTTTCTTGGAAAATGGGGGTGATTGCCTTGTTTCCGAATGTAATTACAATCCTTGTATTTTTTGGTTCTCTTGGCTGGCTAGAAATTCCAATTGGCGTTACGATTTCAGTAATTGCAGCTATTGCTCTCGGGATTGGCGTGGATGACACGATCCATTTTTTAAGTCATTACAACGAAAATGCAAATAAGTTAAGGAATAAAAGGGAGGCATCATTAATAACATTGCCAATTGTTGCACGTCCCATGATGTTTTCTACGATAGCACTGTCAGCGGGGTTTATCCTCTTTGTGCAATCTGAGATGGAATCCCAGATTTTGTTTGGTGCTTTCACCGCTTTAACGCTGATGGTATGTCTGGCAATAGACATGACTTTTTTGCCATCCGTCGTAATGGAAACAGGTTTAATCACTGTTTGGGATTACGTTGGACTCAAATTTGATGAATCATTTATAAAAGGGATTGATTTATTTCAGAACATGACTGTCAGAGAAGCAAAGATAGCCAGTTTGACGGCCTATCCAGAGGATCTGAAACAAGGTGAGTTGCTATTTTCTCAGGGAGATATTGGTGATGAAATGTATGTAATACTGGATGGATCTATTTCTATCTTTCTTGAAAAAAACGGAAAGCGTACTGATCTAGTCCGTCTGGAAAAAGGTAACACATTTGGTGAAATGGGGCTTTTCAGAAAAGCTGAGCGTAGTGCTAGTGCCGAAGCTGCAGAAAAAACACGCCTGTTGGTCGTTAATCGTGACTGTCTTGATCCTCTTAAAAAACGTAATCCAAAAATAGCTGCTAAACTATTTTTAAATTTGGCAAATCGACTTCAATCGTCTCTGAAAGACACGCATCAGCGTTTGCTTACGCAAAAAGACTTTAATCTCAAAAGCCTGGAAGAAAATTTAAATAATGATGAAAAATTAAGGGAACAGGAACTTTTGAAAAAGCCTGAAGTTCTTTGGGAGAAGCTAGGTAAAAAATGGGTAGATAAGTTACAATCAATTAGTCAAAGCTACAAAGTCGCCAAAGGAAGGAGATTATCAAAAATTAAATACGATACGGGAGACTTCCTGTTCATTGCTTCTGGAAAAGTTGAAATTGAATCGATAGCCTCTCCTAAAAGCGACACGTTTTCTGTAGGATATTGCTGGTCGAGGGAAGGTTTTGATTTAATTGGAGAATATACTCTTTGCGAGGGAAAAGAAAATGCGACGGCTCGAGCGGTGGCACGACAAGACTCAATGTTACTACTGTTCACGGAGACAAAATTATTGGCATTGGCAAAGCAGGAATCTCGTCTTGCATCTCAATTTCTTGAGGACCTTGTATGTTTGCTTTCTGATCAGCTTGCGATTGCCGATCAACGCCTGCAGAACAATTAAGCATCTTGATATTAGATTATATAGTTTAATAATTATATAATCAGATAACTTTAAGCATCATAATTATGAATAAACATTTTATCCTGGGTGTGTTTTCATTATGTTGAAACTCATTTGTCTTTGGGGTGAGTTTGACGAATAAATCATCTAAAAATATTCTTATTGTGGATGAATATGCATTCTCAAGGAGGGTATTGGTTGATACTCTGAAACAGTTGAAGTATGAGAATATAGAAGAGGTTCCCGACGTATACTCTGGGCTGGTAAGACTCAAATCAGGTCTTTTTGATCTTGTAATAACGAAGTGGGAAACGAATAAAATGAACGGATTGGAATTCCTGATGCAAATTCGCTTCGATCCAAACCTAAAGGAAATACCTGTTTTGATGGTTTTTGAAGATGAAATGCAGGAAAATATCGTAGCTGCATTCAAAGCTGGTTTGAATGCCCATGTTGTCAAGCCAGTTGATTTAAAAAGTTTTGCTGAAAAAATGGAAGAAATATTTAAATAAACTATGAACTATTATTTTCTGTCATCTATTATTTGAAAAGAATCAGAAAACAAAGATGTCAATTAGTATACGATTCTGAACTCATTGAAGTTTTTAATTTCTCCATATGTCTTTTCTATATTGCTTACTAAAGCTTCCTGAGGTCCTATGTAGCACCATTTAATAAAATTATTTAATGCCAAAATATTCCCTTGTGCTGTCGTGAAAACAGAGCCATCATGTAGGTTCTTGACGTATCCCATAATTCCCAGAGAATCTGCTTTGCGCTTCACTGAAAAGCGGTAACCTACACCTTGTACTTTCCCATGAATTATAAGTTTGATACGTTTTTGGGAGCTCATTCCTTATCATTCTTCTATTTTTTCAACCTTTTCTCAAAAACATCTTTTGAATTGGATTGTAGAAGGCTTGCACTATTCCTTATTGGTTTTTTCCAAAGGCGGGTTATCCGATCGGCAAGAAGGTGTATGTCTTCAAGAATATGTGAATAAGGCTCCACGTTTTTCAATGTCTTACGTTCCTGAAAGGCTCTTGTAACAGCAGCATCAGTAAATAGGCAACCAAAGTAGTCTCCTTTTAACATTAAATTTTGCTTGAAATGATTTTCTATAGAAGGGACTATGTCTAATTCTCCTGGCAAATTACATTTGTTAAAAATAATCCGTGGCCTATAACGAATCCAATTTTGTTCGGCTTCATTCGCGATATTTCTATCAATTTTAGAAATTTCTTCCAATATCCCACTCACAGTAAGGAATTCTTCCGCAACGGTACGATTGTATGAGTCTCGCATCTTTTCATCAAGGAATGTATTCTTAGGCAGAGAACGTTCAATTACTCTAAATGCAAAAAGTTTCAGAAAAGTGAGCATGTTCATATTTGCAGTATGCTCTGTAGTAGTGATAATCATTCCAAGATGAGTCATACCAAAAAAATCCAAAGTATTGTATGTGCTTCCGCTTCCCAGATCTAATATCAAATATTCACATTCCAACTGTTTTAAATTACTAATGAGACGCATTTTTTGAACGTGGCGCATATTTGCTAGGAAAGGACTTCTTACATCACCGGCTAGGAATCTAAGGTTCTCATGTTCAGTTTCTACAAGCAAATTATCCAGCTTGCTCAAATGTGCGCGTACAAAATCACCAATCCCCGGATGTATGTTCTTTATACCTAAACAGGTATGCAAATTTGAACCTCCAAAATCAAGGTCTGCCACAATAACCTTTTTGCCAAGTTCTGCTAAAGCAATTGAAAGATTTGCAGCTACAAAGCTTTTCCCAACACCACCTTTGCCACTTGCAATTGGAATTATTGTTTTTTCCATACTTTTTTCAGGTTTGTTTTTCGAAAGTACAAATATATTATCTTGTCTGAGCAAGTAATAATAAACAAGAAAATAGATAAAAGCAAATAAAAGTCTTCCTAGCAATATTCATCTATAGTCAGCTTATTTATATCAAGTTTAATAAAACGAATATCTAAAATGCTTTTGATTAATTATCTATAAACAATTTGTGGTAGTCACAAGGTTCATATAATTAATGAGATTATTAAGAGAATCATTACATCCGCTGACAGAAATTAATCAGATAGTAAAGGTGATACTGGTTGCTATACCTTTAAGTAAATAGAAGTCGAGAAGCATCATTAAAAGAAGTTATTTTTTGATTTATTGTTCATGCTAATTAGAAATTTATGCATGTTGAATATCAAGAAATTACTTTTCATATTCATTGTATTAAGTTATATTAATTCGTCATTTAAAACAAATTATAGAATATTATTTTAACCATCAGGAAGGTCTATATGGGTAAAAAAAATAATCCGAAACCGGAAGTTTATGAATACCAGGCTGAAATGCAAAAATTGCTCGAAATTTTGGTCCATTCGCTCTACACAGAACGCGAAATTTTTCTACGTGAACTTGTCTCTAATGCATCAGATGCTTTAAGTAAAGTTCAGCTAACGAATTTGACAGAGGAAAAAGTTCTGGACAAAGATGAGGAACTACAAATTAAAATTTCTTTTGATGAGGATAAGTCAAAGATCGTGATTGAAGATTCAGGATGTGGAATGAGCAAGGATGAGCTAGTTGAAAATTTGGGTACAATAGCAAATTCTGGAACACTCAAATTTTTGCAGCAGGCCCAAGCAGAGAAAAAATCAGCTGAAAACCTGATAGGTCAATTTGGTGTTGGTTTCTATTCGGTATTTATGGTAGCAGAACGTGTAGAATTGATTACCCGTTCTTGGCAGATTGATGCTAAAGCATGGCAATGGACTTCAGAAGGAGGTGGTCAGTATGAATTAAGTCCAGTTGATTATAATCATCGTGGGACACAAATTACTGTTTTTCTAAAGGAAGATGCGAAAGAGTTCTGCAGTGAATGGAGACTGGAATCAATCATAAAAAAATATTCGAATTACCTGCCTTTCCCAGTAAAGCTTAAAGACAAAACGATTAATCAGGTAAAAGCGATTTGGACTCAATCGAAATCGGAAGTTAAGGCAGATGAATATACTGAGTTCTATAAGCAAATTACTCACGCTCAAAATGGGCCGTTACACCATTTGCATTTTAACGTTGATGCACCGATCCAGTATCATGCCCTGCTGTATTTGCCTGAGTCAATAGGCAATGAGGTCCTTTATGCACGAGAGAGTAAAGATGTAGCACTTTATGCCCAGAAAGTTTTGATTCAGTCGGGTAACACACATTTATTTCCTTCATATTTACGTTTTATTCAGGGTGTGGTTGATTCAGAAGACATTCCACTAAATGTATCAAGGGAAAGTGTTCAGAAAAATGCATTGATCGAAAAAATAAAAAACAGTTTAACTTTGCGTGTATTGAAAGAACTAGAGTTTTTGGCAGATCAAAATGTTGAAAAGTATGGTAAATTTTGGCAGCAATATGGGACATTAATCAAAGAAGGCATTTCCGCTGATTTCAAAAATAAAAACCGACTGATGGAACTGTTACGTTTTAACTCTTCCGTTTCCGAGAATTCATCACCTGAAGTTTCCCTCAAAGATTATGTTGGGCGGATGCGTGAAGAACAAAAAGATATTTTTTATGTAACCGGGGGTTCACGAGAGGCAATTCTTCACAATCCTAACTTAGAATATTTCCGTAAACAAAGTTTGGAAGTTTTGTTCATGACGGATCAAATCGATGATTTTATGGTTGCGGATTTAAGAGAATATGAAGGGAAAAAACTAAAAAATATTTCTCAGGAAGATATTGATGAAATTGGTGAAAGCGATATTTCAGTGCCCGAATCGTCACTGTCTAAAGAGGAAAAAAATGATATTATTGCTTTTTTCGAAAAAGAGTTGAAAGATCGTGTGAGCGGAGTATCGGACTCCAAGCGTTTAGTTGAAAGTCCCTGCTCTTTGGTAACACCAAAAGATGGAATGACTGCTCAAATGGAAAAGATGATGAAAATGATGGATCAAAAATTTAAGGGGGAAAAGCGAAACATGGAAGTAAACATGAGTCATCCAATTATTCAGAATCTATCAGAAATACTGCAGAAAGACAAGAAACATCCCTTCCTGAAAGATTCTGTTGAGCAGCTTTATGAGAACTCAATGCTGGTTGAAGGACTTCTTGAAGATCCAGTACAGGTTTTATCGCGTTTTCAAAAATTTATGGAATCAGCAAGTGCTTACGAGCTGGAAAAATTATCTTGAGTATTACTATTACTGAATGTTTCAGAAATAGTATAATTGATATAGATTTTATACTAATTACACAATGTGTTATTTGAAATTTCCTCTTCAATCTTCATAATGTTTTCTTCATATTCATGAAGGGCAGTTTCAATCTGCAATGAGTATTGACGCAGTTCGTGAAGTTGATTGAGATATTGCTCAATTGCTTCACTATGGAAATTTGAATCAGTTGGATTATCAACAACATTATCAAGCAATTGTTTGCAGTCCGTAGTCAGTTTTGCGAGATCTTCCTTGATAGAGATAAGGTAAAATGAGTCTGTTTCATGGTAATTCAAACTGATTTTTGAATCTTCCAGTTCATTTTCCTGCAGTTTCGCATGATCTTTCATGTAAGATGAGATTTCTTTCAATAGTTTATTATAACGTTCAACCAGTGATTCACAATCTTTACGTAAGATCTGTATCTCTCTTGGTAATTTGTAAGGGAATGTATCCAATAACGCACTAAAATAGTGTTTAAGGATTTGATTAAGGGTTTTGATCAATGTCATATGATTTCATCAATATTTTGTTCGTTGAACAATAAATTAGCTGGATTAGAAATTTTTGTCAAACAGTGAATTCGTTTAAAACCAATCGATAAAATTAAAGACCGGGAAAAATATATGGCAATTTCGATGACAGGTTTTGGTTCAGCAGATTTACAGTGGGAGAGCTGGTCATGTCAGGTTGAAATACGTTCTGTTAATCAGCGTTTTCTTGATATACGCTGTAGACTACCTTTGGGTTTTCAGAATTTGGAACAAGATTTTAAAAAACAGATTAAAGAGGTTTGTACTCGAGGAAAAATAGATTGCTCTGTCAGATTGGAGAAAGTTGTTGGAGAAGAAAAATTAAAACTAAATCCAGAACGTGCCCTACTATTTAATGGATTACTGGGTGAATTTGAAGAATTGTCTGGACGAAAGGTAAATGTTGAAGCAAAAGATTTATCCAGAATAAATATTATTGAAGAAAGTAAATCTGGAGAGCCTCCTGAAGAATGTCAAGGGGTTATTTTAGAATCACTTGCACTTGCAATCGAAAGTCTGCAACAAATGAAACAACGTGAAGGACAGGCTATGCATGATGATATCAAGGATAGATTAGTCAATTGTGACCAGATTCTGAATACAATTGAAAAACTATCTCTTGAAGAACCAGGACTTTACCGGGAACGGCTTCAAGATCGTCTAGCACAGTTTAATGACGAAACAATTTTAAACCCAGAACGACTTGAACAGGAAATTGCTTTGCTTGCAGATCGTCTTGATATAAGTGAAGAATTGTTACGTTTTCGTACACATCTGCAACACATGGATGATATTTTGGAACAGCGTGAGATCGGTAAGAAAGCAGAATTCATGATGCAGGAATTAAATCGCGAAATCAACACGATTTCATCTAAAAGTAATCAGGCGGAGATAAGTAAATCTTCTGTAGAAATAAAAAGTCAGTTGGAAAAAATAAGAGAACAACTGCAGAATATCGAATAGAATTTTAATGAAAATAACCCTTGCAGGAAGTCCTGGTTCTGGTAAATCAACACTTCGAAGGCAGATTGCTGAGCGATACGGATTAGTAACAAAAGGTACTGGCGAATTTATGCGTGATTTGTCTGTCAAGTATGGATACAGTGACATTACCAAGTTTCTTGTAGAATATGTTTCTGTGCACCCAGAAGTTGATCGACAGGTGGATGAGGAACAACGGATATTTGGTAAAGAAAATGAAGATTTTGTGCTTGATGCCCATTTAGGATTTCATTTTGTTCCAGACTCAATCAGAATACGTCTCATTTGCGACTTGGAAGAAGCGGCTCGAAGAATTTTGAATGATTCTGACAGAACTGCTGAAGAACCTAAAAATATTAGAAGTAGCATGGATGCAAGCAAAAAAAGGAGGGAGACCATGCGGAAGAACTTTATGAATCTTTATCAAGTTGATATCGATGAGTATTCGAACTTTGATTTTGTCTTAGATACGACGGCTCTTTCATCTGAAGAAGTTTTTGAGAGAGTCTCATCTTTTATTGATTTGCAAATTGCTTGAATAGTTTCATTAAATATATAAAAGAAGAGGGGAATTATTGTCTATGAAACGTCTTTTAGGTATACTAAAAATAATTCTCACTTATGCACCAGTAGCTCAACTGGATAGAGCAACTGACTTCTAATCAGTAGGTTATAGGTTCAAGTCCTATCTGGTGCGCCAACAATATCAGTCATTTACGAGGATTAAGGTGGCTGATATACCTTCCAAAAAAAAGTGCAACACAATGCAACACACAATATTCCTTAATAATATAAGTAATTTGCAGAGCATTTTTGATACACATTTTATATCATAGATAATCAATTGATATTATAAAAGAATATCTGAAAAATAGCTTGAAGGTCTGTCCTGAAATGCAACAAAAGTGCAACAGATTTAATTAGTTTTTCTAGCCTTCCTGAGTTTTCTTCTATTCATATCATCTTTACTTCTAGATATTAATTCAATAGCTTTAGATGATACGGCTTTTTTAACTGTATGGGAAGTACCTGCCATTGCCAATGACACGAAGACTGCTTATTAATATTTTGGTATAAAACGGAATTTGTTGTTAATACAAATTTTACAGAAAAAAATCAAACAATATGCAAAATAAATGTTGCATCCTGACATATACATGTATACCATTTACGGAAAATTGTGCAGATTCGTATTATAAGTTGTTTTTGATAATGTGATCTGACAACGATCACGACACAGTTTAACACCAATCCAGTAGTATAAATGTAGGACTAACCCTGAATTTTTCTCTAACTTAAAGAGGTTATTATGAAAAAGTTGCTATTTTGGATTCTCTTAATAAGTGGTACAGCGCTAATTCTTGGATCATGTGCAAAAAAAGAAGAATCAGATGATGCTGCTTCTGCGACAGAAACCGCAGGTACTGGTACAACTGCTTCTGGAACTATTTCAGGTATTGAAAATCTAACTGGTACATTTAATTTGAGTTTTAACGGAGAAGAACCTAGTGGCGGATGTATCAGTAATAGCACTGCAATAGCCGCTTTAAGTTCTCTTTTGCCGAGTAATACATTAGGATTTAAACTTCAAGTAATTATAACATCAAGTACTACTTGGACTAAATCAACACAGTATTATTCAGACGCTTCTTGCGCTACATTAACAGGTTATTTTAATTCCGGATATAAAAACGCCTCTGTTGGAGATAGTCTTAGTGGGTTGAGTGCTGGTAGCAGCCCTGCTAAACCAACAACTGCCAAAAAGATTTCTTATAATAGTGACTTTACGGCTTTGAAATCAAATACCGATACTACTACGTCACATTTTAATACCTTATTTGGTGCTAGTACTTTGTCCACTTTAGGTTTCACACAAGGTACAGAATTGAATGTTGATGACACCGATGAAGCTCAGGAGTTAAATATTTGGGAAACAGGCACGGTTTCTGGCTCTTCCAAAACATATCTCTTTTTTGGAGATGCTCATTCAACCAATTATCCCTCTGATTGGACTAGTGCTGATGTATGGTGGCAAGAATGATAAAGATTCAGATAGTATGCAAAAAAAGTGTTGCATCCTGACATATACAGGTATAGTTTTTCTGGAGAATTGGCTAGATTCATTTATGAGTTGTTTTAGATTATGAGAACTGGGAGTAATTCCATTGCTGGAGTGCATCCAAAAGCACAGCAGAAGATCATGGGGCATAGCGATATTGCAATGACCTTGAAGTATTCTCATTTTGCCAAGGAAGACCTTGCAAATGCTATGTTACTGCTTGAAGATGAGCTTTGTATGTCTGTACCGAAATGCCAAAATAGTGACAATAATGATACTAGAGTCTATAACTGACTGATTATATTAGCTTGTCTAATGACTTCTAATCAGTAGGTTATAGGTTCAAGTCCTATCTGGTGCGCCACTATTACCAACGGTTTACAGCAATTTTACTATTGGTCAAATTCCATAATTGTGCCACTTTTGTGCCTTGATATTTCCTCAGATGGTGAACGACAACCCATCATCTCCCGTAATTGACCCCCACTAATTCTTCACAGTCAGAAACCCTCCGA
>Ga0208410_1000564_pt1 | contig 21135 bp, 13 predicted proteins | sample ETN02SmetaG_3_FD_185787 | JGI IMG/M metagenome (GOLD analysis project Ga0208410, IMG submission 185787) | Marine microbial and viral communities from oxygen minimum zone, Eastern Pacific Ocean - ETNP2014F10-02SV257 (SPAdes) (version 2) | ecosystem: Environmental > Aquatic > Marine > Oceanic ... | reverse complement strand
TGTATACGAAAAAGAAGTAGAAAGATATGGAAACAGATCTATCGGTTCTTTCCTTCGTATGGTATCTGCTGAGATGCCTTCTACTTCAGATCAAATAATCTGGACTGAGCAAGGAAGATTACACACAAGATATGCTAACTGTTTACCACAAGGTAATGCTGGCGCTATGCCAGCTGCTGGGGCTGCAGGAGCTATTGCAGCTAATGCTGCATCTGGAGGTGTACTTAACTTTAATGTACCTGCTGCTACTCAACCTTCAAGTTTAGGTGTTAGCTCACAGGCTACTACTCAATGTAACTTTAGAATCGGACAAACAATTATGGTTCAAGTTCAAACTGGAGCTGCTACAGCTATGGGTGGAACTGGAGAAGTAATTAAAGGTGTTTGTACTAACGTTGGTGTTGGTGGTGGTGCTACAGGTGCTGGACAACAATTCCAAATTCAAGCTTATAAAGCTCACGGTGCTATTGGTGCTGGAGACTTTGTAACAGCTATTGCTTATGGATCTGAATTTGCTAAAGGTACTGGAAACTTTACTGAAAAGCTAGATCCAGGATATGCTACATTTACTAATGCTCCAATTATTCTTAAAGAAAACTATCAAATTAATGGTTCTGACACTGCTCAGATCGGTTGGATTGAAGTTACTTCTGAGAATGGTGCTAATGGTTATCTGTGGTATATGAAATCAGAACATGAAACAAGACTACGTTGGGAAGACTATTTAGAGATGTCTATGGTTGAAGGCGTTAAATATACTGCTGGCGGTGCTGCTATTACATTAGGCACATTTGGTGGTAGTTTAGCTGCTCAAAACGCTAGAGGTACTGAAGGTTTCTTTGCAGCTCTTGAATCAAGAGGAAACGTTTATACTGGATTTGGTGGCCAAGCTGCTGCTGGTGCAGGTAACGGATCTTTAACTGATTTTGATGCAGTACTTAAACAATTAGATAAACAAGGTGCTATTGAAGAAAACATGCTTTTCCTTAATAGAGAACTTTCTTTAGAAATTGATGACATTCTTGCAATGCAAAATGGTACATATGCTGCTACAGGAGCAAACACTAAAGGTACTTCTTATGGAGTATTTAATAATAGTGAGGATATGGCTCTTACATTAGGATTTACTGGTTATAGAAGAGGTTCTTATGACTTCTATAAAACTGACTGGAAATATCTTAATGATTGGTCTACAAGAGGTGGTTTCGGAGATATCGAAGGAGCATTAGTTCCTGCAGGTACTTCAACTGTTTATGATCAACAACTTGGTCAAAACATTAAGAGACCATTCTTACATGTTAGATATAGAGCATCAGAAACTGAGAATAGAAAAAACAAATCTTGGGTTACAGGATCTGTTGGAACTGGTTCTCCAACTTCTGATATTGATGAGATGAAACTTAACTATTTAAGTGAAAGATGTCTTATCACTCAAGCTGCTAATAATTTCGTATTATTTAAAGCTTAATTTTTTAACTATAGGATACGGGCCCTTCGGGGCCTCGTGTTCTTATTTTATATTATTTTATTATGACAACAAAAACAAAAGAAATACAAAGTAGTTCTGTTGAATTAGAAAAAAATTGGGAATACAGAGATAGAACTTATTTATTAAAAAGTAATTTATCCCCTGTATCTTATACTATTCAAACTAGACATACACCAAGAAAACCATTAATGTGGTTTGATGAAAATTTAAAAATAAATAGAGAAATAAGATTATCAACTAATCAAAAATCTTTATTTGTTGATGAGCAAGAAGGTTATACGTCTTTAACTCATATAATGTTTCAAGATGGAGTTTTAAATGTTCCTCGTACAGAAGTGATTACTCAAAAACTTTTATCAATTTATCACCCTATGAGAAACACCCTTTGGGAAGAAGTTGATGAGATTAAAAAAGCTGAGGATGAAGTTGATGTATTAGAATTTGAATTAGATGCATTAATGTTAGTTCAACAGCTTGATATTGAGCACTTAGAGGCAATAATGAGAACAGAATTAGGTTCTAGTGTAGGTGCTTTAAGTTCTAAAGAATTAAAAAGAGATGCTTATAGATTTGCTAGAAAAAATCCAAAGCTCTTTATGGAACTTGCTCATGACGAAGATATCAAATTAAGAAATTTAGCGAATAGAGCTGTAGAACAAGGGATTATAATGTTAACAGATGATAATACTGTATTTAAATTTGCTTCTAATGATAAGAAGATTATGACAGTACCATTTGATCAAAACCCTTATGCGGCGTTAGCTCAATATTTTAAAACTGATGAAGGAATTGATTTAATGAAATCATTGACTAAAAAACTTGCATAACTACTTGGTATAAGGTGAGAGATTAACCTTATACCGTCTAATTAATTAAAAACAAATACATGGTTAATATAAATAATGTATACCAAACAGTACTTGTTATAACCAACAAAGATAATAGAGGTTATATAACGCCTGATGAATTTAATAGACTAGCAGAACAAGCACAAAATGAAATATTTGCAAGTTATTTCGCTAAGCAAGCTAGTTATGAATTAAATGCATTTGTAGATAGTGATTTTTCAGATCCTACAACTTATTTAGCTGAAAAAATAAATGTATTTTATAAGTCAGGTGATTTAACATTAGCTAATGGGGTTTTTACATATCCTGATGATTTATACAGAGTAGGTGTTGTATCAGTAGATGGCAAAGTAGCCGATAGGGCTTCTCATGAAGAAGTTAAATATATTAATTTATCTCCTTTAACTTATCCTGTTAAAACTCAACCTGTATATACATTAGGTAATACCGGAGTAACAGTATATCCTGATACAGTAACCACAGGGGTTAAAGCTGATTATTTAAAAAAGCCAATTAGGCCAAAGTGGGGTTATGTATTACAAGGCACTGTTCCTTATTACGATCCAACTGTATTTGATCCTGCAACCGATAGTTATGATACTGCTGCAAAATCTTATAATTTTGAATTACATCCTTCTGAAGAAAATAATTTAGTTATAAGAATATTAACATATGCAGGAGTTGTAATAAAACAAGGTGATGTAACAGGATTCTCGCAAAGTAAAGAACAACAAAACGCAGCAACTGAACAATAATGGCAATATCAAGAAAACCTTTAGACGTCGATAATTACTCAGCATTAGATGGAGGAACAGGCTTAGAAGTGCCGGGATACTACAGAAGAACAAATCTTAATGATATAATAAATAACTTTGTTGTTGCTTATATTGGAGATGGAAAAGTTTTAACTAAAGTTCCTCGTTATGAAGTAGCTTTTTGGGCTCAACGTGCTGTTCAAGAATTTAGCTATGATATATTTCATTCAGAAAAAGCTATAGAAATTCAACTAAGTGATTTAAGACAAATGTCTTTACCATCTGACTACGTAAATTATATTAGCATTCAATACACTGATAACAATGGTGTTCAAAGAACTATTTTACCAAGTACCTTAACTCATGCAAACCAAGGTGTTGCACAAGATGGTAATTATCATTATTTATATGACCAAGATGGAAATATAGTATATGCTGAAACATCTGAAACAATTGATAGATTTAAAGAACAAAATAAATTAGGAAATACAGAACGTGCTAATGATTATTATTACGGGTATTTTTATGGAGATGACTTTGGATATTATGGTAGAAGATATGGTTTAACTCCTCAATTTCAAAATGTTAATGGCAGCTGTGTAATAGATTTAGCTGCTGGTCAAATATATTTTGATGCTTCTATAACTAAAGATACATACATTACTTTAAATTACATTTCTGATGGTTTAGGTGATAATGGTAATTTTGACAATGTATACGTCCCTAAAATGGCTGAAGAAGCCGTAATGGCTAGTATACTTTATAATTTATCTAAAATTAGACCATCTGCTGCTGGAGCATCTGCTTTATACAAGAAAGAAGCATTTGCTAAAATGCGTAATGCTAAAATTAGAATTTCTAATATGAAAATAGCAGAAATGACTCAAATATTCCGTAATAAAGCTAAGTGGATTAAACATTAATAAAATCTTATGCCAGAAATAAAAAGAGCATTTAATCTTGGTAAAATGAACCGAGATTTAGATGATAGATTAGTACCTGCTGGACAATACAGAGAAGCATTAAATATTAATATTGGTCAATCAGAGGGTGCAGATGTAGGGGCTGTTGAAAATTTATTAGGTAATGAGGCTGTTGCTTCACCTTCACAATTTACGGGATTAGCCGACGCAAAGTGTATTGGTTCTCATAAAGATAATGGCACTGAGTGTATATATTTCTTTGTAACTGATAATAAAATTTATGATGAAACTAATCCTGCAAATAAAAGGCATGGGATATATGAGTATGATCAAAAGTCTAAACAACTAACAACTTTAGTTTATACTAATCAATTAAATTTTCATCAAAATTATCCAATATCTGGTATAAATTTTGTTGATGATTTATTATTTTGGACAGATAATAGAAATGCTCCTCGAAAAATCAATGTTGAAAAAGCTAGAAGTGAGCCTACTTATTACACATCGGCTAACAGTGTAGATGATTTAATTTCTGTTTGTAAATTTACACCTTATGAATCAGCAAGTATTTTAAGTGTAGGTACAACAGGGGAAGATGGAAATCCTATTACTTCTAATTTTTTACAAAACAAACTTATAAGATTTTCATACCGATGGAAATTTGAAGATGGTGAATATAGTGTTTTAGCTCCGTTTACTCCAATTTGTTTTTCAAGACTTGGGCAAACCGATACTATAAGTTCTACTTTAAGTGATTTTGGTGAAATAGAAACTTTTGTAAATGCAATTAAAGCAGTACAACTATCAGTTCCTACTCCAACAGGATATGGAATTACTAATGTAGAATTAGTTTATAAAGAATCCGCAGGAGCTACTTTATACGTTGTAGATGATAAAGAAGTTACTACAGAATCATTTGTAAACTTTTTTTATGAATCACAAGATCCATTTAGAACTTTACCACCAGATCAATTAACTAGAGTTTATGACGCGGTGCCTAGAAAAGCTTTATCTCAAGAAGTTGCAGGCGGAAGATTAGTATATGGTAATTTTTTACAAAATTATGATTTACCCACTCTTAGTTTTACTGTTACTAGAACTGGAGACTCAGATGCAAGACACCCACAATTAGATTATATATCTGTTAAATCACGAAGAACATATCAAGTAGGTGTAGTATTAGCAGATAAATTTGGTAGACAATCACCGGTTATTTTATCAAGTAATGGTAAAGATACAATATATGTAGACCCAGGTTATGATAATGCAGATACTACTACTGCATTTAACGCTTTACGAATTGTATTTAATGATACTACCCAAATTCCTAGTTGGGCTTATTCTTATAGAATAGTTGTTAAACAAAGAGAACAAGAATATTATAATTGGATTTCTGCAATTACAGGGGCTAATGTAGTAGCTCGTCTTGGGGATAGTATTAATAAAATACCAAGGGATCAAGATGCAGTAATACCACCAAGTACAGCGGCAACTATATCTCCTTGTGATACATCGGTATATCCAAAATATGTAAACGGAAGTAATGTTTACGACGCTACCTATGGTGCATTAACGAAAGTTCAATCTATTAATAATCCTGCAGGTACTGCTAATGTTACAACTATTGATAATAGCGGAACATCAATATCTACTGGATTATGTGTTTATGAAACTAAGCCTGTTGAATCGGATTTAGATATATTCTATGAAACGTCTACTGGTGGATTAGTATCAGCTATACCCGCTACAGCGATAGATATAGATTTTTTTAATTGCTATTTATTAACATTTGATCCAGGAGGAACAGGGGATGCTCATGTTGAATTAAATAGAATCAGAGCTGGTTATAATGAACCATTCTTTGATATAGGAGTAAGAGCATATGTTGTACAAGAAAACTTTTCTGAGGAAAGAAGATTTAATACTTTAATACACTCTAGTGGGTTATTTAATTCAAGAGTAGGTATAAACTATATAAATCAATTTAATGAAGCTGAAGGAGGATTAACTGTATCTTTAGATCCTCAAAACGGAGGGGTACAAAAATTATTTGCAGATGATACTCAAGTTATAATATTTCAAGAAGATAAAGTTTCGCGATCTCCAATAGATAAAGATTTTATTTATTCAGCAGAAGGCGGAGCTGTACCGGTCACAAGTAATACACAATATTTAGGAACAATTGCTCCTTATGCTGGGCAATTTGGAATTGCAGACAATCCGTTATCATTTGCTACTTATGGATTTTCTAGATATTTTACTGATAGAAATAGAGGTGCAGTATTAAGGTTATCTAATGATGGAATTACTGAAATTTCTCAATATGGTATGGGAGATTTTTTTAGAGATATATTAAAAACAGCTACAGAAATAGTTGGATCTTATGATGAGTTTAGTAGATTATATACTTTAACTATTATAGGAGAAGGGTATACTGGTAACGAAGATACTAATGTAGCCACTGCTAATCAAGGGTATATAACTGTAACTTTTGATGATAGATCTAATGGGTTTACAAGTTTTACAAGTTTTAAACAAGAAAACGGTTTATCATTAAATAATACATATTATACTTTTAGTAATGGAAAATTATGGCAACATAATAGTGAAAATGTAACGTATAATAATTTTTATGGGGCAGGTACAACTGAATCTTTTATAACCCCTATATTTAACGATGCCGCTTCTTTAATTAAGCAATTTAATAGCTTAAGCTATGAAGGTGATGAAGGTTGGGACTTAACATTTATTGAAACAGATTTAAATGCAGTTGGAACAGTTCCATCAATATTTCCTAACTATAGTACTACTTTACAATTAAGTGGAACTGCAGATAATTCTACATTTACAGGAACAGATACTTTTATTGGGAAAACAGGTAGTTCAGCTCAATGGGTTATTTTTGTAGAACCTATTAGTTCTAGTTATGAATTTACTGCCGCAAATGATGTTACTTTAACACCAGCTAGTGGAAGTACATTAAATGTTACTTCACCAACGGCAATTACAAACGGAAATCAATTAGTGTTTTTTGTATCTCATGTAGTTGGGAATGCTAATAGTATACAAACTTTAACTGTAGGTGGTACTGGAGCATCATTAGCCTTTACAGTTGCATTACTAACGGTTAATATTTTTGACACTGTTTCAAATTCAGCTATTACTCCAGCGGTAAATACATTTACTACTGCAGGAAATAATAATATTGCTTTTGCTACTGCTGTTCAAACTGGATATTATATTCATGATACTAACAGTAATATTGTTATTAATACTAATGGAATGCCATCTAGTACTGAACCTCAACCTGGGGGATTTGTAACAACACCAACTAGAAATAATGAAAATATTAATTATTCTATAACTTGTGTAGTTCCACAAACAATAACATCAGGTAATATAACAGTTACTGGTTCTGCAATAATTAAACCAACTATAACATGGACTGCTTTAACTGGTAGTACAAATGGGGCATTAGTTACGCCTTCAGGAACACAAGCTGGTACCGCATATGATACATATCCATATGATGCAGAAGCTAGGAGGACGGCAACTATTACATGGACAGTCTCTGGTAATACTAAAGTTTTGTTTTTAGATAGTTATGCTGTAGCTTATAATGTAAATAATACTCTTATTAGCAAAACTATAGATGCAACTTATAGTACTTTAGTAGCAACGGTTACTTTGCCGGTTATTGAATCGAATACTGTAGCCACCGCAACTTTAACGCCTTCAACACTTAATGAAGAAACTGCAGCTTTTGGTAGCGCTATACCAACAACTTGGCAATTTGCAGCAACTAATCCAAGTGATTTAGTAATAGGGGATACTGCAACAGAGGAATCTAATATAGATATGTTGGTAAGGCCCCAATCAGGGCAATCATGGTTAACAGTTAATAACACTGCATCAACTGCCGCGGTAGCGCCTAAAGGACAGTTTACTGTTAATGCTGCAGATAATACTACTGGAGCACAAAGGCAAGCAACGATAACATTAGAATGCAGCAATAGTAGAATTAATCCTCCATTGACTGATCATGTAATAACTATAACACAACTAGGATAATATGTCAAATTTAGTTGATTTTCCTTTTCAAAAGAAAGAAGGTAAGTTTTTTGCTCCAATTGCTTCGGAAGAACCAGATTATATTGTAGTCAATGGTGCAATTCAAGCTAATGGCAATAAAATTGTTAGCGGAATAAAGGGAGCTTTCGCTAAAATAAAATTAACTCTTCCCACCGCTAATGCTAGCGCTAAAAAAGAACTTTTTGCAATGAATGCAGAGGCGGTTAATTCGTCTAATTAAATCTTATATTATGGAATTACAGGTACGAAAATTACTTGAATCCGATTGGGAATTCTTGCCTGATTGGTGGAAAGCATATAAATCACCGGCTTGGCCAAGAGACTTTTTACCTGGGTCTTTTAAGGTCGGAGAAACACAAGAAGAAAAACGACAAGGTTTGGGAGGCTTTATGGTTTGCAAAGGAGAAGATCCTATTGCAGCTATGTGGCTTTGGATGACCAATAGTAAAGTTGCTTTTCCAGCTGTAGTAATAAGCGATAAATCTTATCGCGATACAGACAGAAGTGATGCATTGCAACTATTAATAGATTTTACCACAGATTTTGCTGAAGATATGGGTTATAAATATGCATTTTCATGGGCAAAAAAAGGTATTCTCTTAGAAAAATTTGAAGAAACAGGATACTATAAAGATGAAACTCCATCTTACGAACTAATAATGAAATTTTAAATGGGAGCAATAGTAAAAGGCGTCGCATCACTTTTCGGAGGGAAAAAAAGACGTAAAGAACAAAAGAAAGCTGGCCAGGCTTTAAAAAGCCAATTAGCCCAACAAGATGCATTTAAGTGGGGGAATAATTGGGAAAATATGCAAGGAGTTAATTATGATGTTGCCGAAGGACAAGTAGGTACTTTAGGCCAAGCTGGGCAAGCACAAATGGGCACACTAGGCGATGCTCAGGGTTATAATGCAGTAGGTTATGATTCAGTAGGTTATGATGCTGCCCAAACTAATGTAGGCGGGCTACAAAGAGGAGCTGCTGCTGGTTTAACTAACACTATGAATAACTTGCAAGTCTCTACTGCTGGTGCTGAAATGGCAGCAAGAGAGGCTGATCAAGCATTAGCTGCATCACAAGATTTAGCTGCTCAAGCAGGAACTGGAGCTGGTGGCGCTACAGCGTTAGCTGCACAAGCTGCAAAATCAAAAGCAGGAATTGCAGCTGATATAGATAAACAAGTTAAAGCTAATGAGATGATGAGAGCTCAAGGTGAATCTGAATTACAAAGATCACAATTAGCTCAAGAAAATTTAGCATCGCAATTTGATTTAGGACAATCACAATTTAATGTAGGTGCACAAAATCAAGCTTCCCAATTTGCTGCACAAGCTCAAAACCAAGCTGCTATGTTTGGTGCAGATGCTAAAAACCAAGCTGCAAGGTTCGGCGCTCAAGCTGCAAATCAATTTGCATTATCTCAATTTGGTGCCGAAAATGCATTGAATCAATTTAATATGGGAGCACAAAATTCATTTCAACAAGCTCAATGGAGTGCTGAAAATGCTGCTTCTATGCAAAATGCTCAAGCTGCAAATCAAGCGGCTAGAGATAGTGCATTAGCTGCGTTTGATGCTGAAAAAATGGGTAGAGCTGCATTAGATCAACAACAACAATTTGAATGGAATAAAATTCAAGATAAAACTGGTAGAGCAATGGCTAGAAAAAATGCTGCTGATGCCGCAAGAGCTTCTGCTAAAGCTGATCTTATAGGTGGTATTGCTGGTATAGCTGATGCTGCTGTAAGTGCTGCTACAGGTGGAATGGGCACTAAAGCGCAAGAGTGGATTACTAGTGATAGAAGATTGAAAAAAGATATTAAGCTTATAGGAATGTCTCCGTCTGGAATTAGAATTTATAGCTTTAAATATAAAGATGCTTCTTTTGGTAAATGTGTATTCCAAGGTGTTATGTCAGATGAAATTACTCCTGATGCTGTAATAAAAGGAGATGATGGATTTGATAGAGTTGACTATAGTAAAATAGACGTTGAATTTAAAAATATTTAATTAATGGCAAATTATAATTACGATTTTTGGTCTAAAGAGCATGAATGGAAAGGCGGTGGTATGAAAGATCGAGCTCTTACAAATAGAGCAATTGATCAATCGCTAGCTGAAAGACGTTTACTTACTGATAGAACAAGAGCTGAACAAGATAGACAGCTTAAGCGAAGCATTATGAACTACAATATGGGTAAAGCCATAACAGAAGATATAAATGATCTTAATATTGTAGGTGATACTGGAGCTGGTGGATTTGATGCTATACTTCAACAAGGTTCTAGGGAAATGGCTGATTATGCAGCTCATTTAACTAAAGAATTGCAACGTACTGGGGATTATGCAACGTTTTCTAGAGAAATGGCAAGAATGAAAGCTCAAGTAGGCGATATGAAAGCTTTAAAAGGAGATGTTACAAAATTCTTAACAACAGCAAACACTATGAATGAAGAAGGCACGTTGTCTAATTATGTATCTGCTGATTTAAGAGCCGCTTATATGGACATGCAAAGTAGTGAGCCTAGCGGTAGTTTTCAAGTAGTTGATGGTCAACAAATGTGGGTAGGAACAACTGTTACTGGAAAACCTTATAGAATTGCAGCTTCAGAATTTAAAAACCTTACTAATAGATTAGTAGCTAAACAAGATGTAGACACTATTTTAGGAGATGCAATGAAAGTTCAATCAACTGCAAGTGGTAATATTTTAAGTTTTGATGAAAAACCTACTGGACTAGATGGCACAAGAGGATTATCAGCTTCTGATATTGCTGACAATGCTTTAAAAAATACTATAGATTCTAGAGGGCCTGAAAATAGACATAGAATGGCAGGTGCTTTATTAACTGATAATTTTGGTTATACTGAAGAAGAAGCTAAAAATTTATTAGCAGGAGGTTGGGATGGCGCTTATGATGTTCTAAAAAAAGAATGGAATAATCAAGCAAGATCTCAATATGGTATAAATCAAAAAGCTGTTAACCAGGAAAAAAGAGCTCAACAAAATCAATATGAACTTTATAAAGAAAAATTAGATAATAGAAGAGATGTACAAAATACTATAAATCATTTACCATTAGCTACTCATAGAAATAATGATGAAAATGATGCTGTTAGTGCCAATTATCAATTTAAAGGAGATAGACAAAATAATCCAGAAAAATGGTCAGCTGATGTTAAAAATAGTCTTATTCAAAAAGGCTTTAATGCTCCAAAACCTATATATGAAAATGGTGGAGAAATGATATTAGATGAAAATTCACCAAATGGATTTAGAACACCGCAAATAATTGGATATGAAATAATAAATGAAAAATTGCCTGCCAATAGACGAACTCCAGTACAATTAATGTTTACAGATTGGGATTATATGCCAAATGTATGGGAAAAAATATATGCGGCTACAGGGGTAGAATCTTTTAAAGCTGGTGCTGGATATAAAGATTATACTAATGACCCTTTAAGCCAAAGGCAAGGTAGAGCACAAAGAATAAAATATTAATATTTATTTAATAAAATATGTTCAAAGTATATACAGTAAATGGGCAAGAGTATGAAGTATCTAATGAAAAAGAATCCCAGTTTTTACAAGAATTTCCTAATGCAGAGCTTATAGAAGACACTGTTTCTACACCTACTGAAACTGTTACAGAAGGGGAAGTAGTGTCTCAGCCAGGAATGCTTCCGCCATCTACTCAATTAGCGTCTCAAGGAGAAACGCCTTCTAATATCGCCCCTGCTGTTCGCGCTGAGGAAGGGTTTTGGAGTGAATTATATCAGTCAGTTAACCAATACTGGACAGCGGCTGGTAATACAGAAGAAACATTAGATATAGCGTTTGGAGATGTTACAGAGGAGGATATTGAGGAATATCAAAAAGCATTAATAGAAGAAGATGCGCGAGGCGGCCCAACTCAGTCTATGCTAGATTTTTATAAGTCTATGGAAGATAATGGTGGTGGCTTATTAGGTGGCTTTAAAGCTTTTTGGGAACATCCTGAAGTAGGTGTTCAACAAGCAGTAGGATCAATGGCTGGTCTTATAAGAACTGGATTTGATGCTCTTGGTGGGGAAAAAACAGCTGGAGCAATTGGAGCTGGTACTGCGGCTGGAGCAGGTATTGGAGCTGGAATTGGGGCTGCGGGTTTTGTTGCTGGTCCATTCGGGGCAGTTACCACAACTGGAGGAGCTATTGCTGGTGGAACTAGAGGGGCTTATGGTTCTTTAAGTGGCTTAATGGAGGGGACTGGTAAAATCTCTGAATTAATGCGTGAACACTTAAAAGGAGATTATTCTACTGAAAATATTAGAAAGGTTTTAAATGACGACGCTGTTATGTCAGATATAAGATCTAAAGCTATTGCGAGAGGTCTTACAATAGCGGCTGTTGATGGTATAACTGGTGGATTAGGCAAAGCTGTAGGTGGAGCTACAAAAGCAACAACTAGATTAGGAATAAATCCAGCTCAAGTTGCAACTGAAGCAGTAGGTGGAGGTGTTGGTGAAGCATTAGCACAACAAGCAGCTGGAGAAGAATATGATGCAGGGGCTATTGTTTTAGAAGCCACTTCTGGTCCTTCTACAATGCCCGCAGAAGCTGGGTTAAGTGCTGTCCAAAGATTAAGAAACGCAAAAAAAGATGGAGCTACACGGTTAGAAGATAGTCCTAAAAAAGAAATTAAAGATGGGCCTTCGGCTTATAGAATTAATGGTCAGCCACTTAAAAAAGAGGCATTTCTAGAAACTATTAATAAAATGAACCCGGAAGATGTAAAAGATGCTAATATTTCTGTTTCTAATGACTCAGGTGTAAATAAATATATTTCTGATATAGTTCGTAATGTTTACGAAAATGACGGAAAAAAGAAACCCCCTTCTGGTGGAGCAGGTACTGCAATGGATTTAAAAGCTTTAGATAAAGAAAGTAAAAGAATTCAGCCTGCATTTATGGATAATGCTCAAGATAAATATATTAGAAAAATTGGGGATTTACAACATCAGTTAGAAAATGTAATTTTAGAAGGGGCTCCTCCGGAAATAGAAGAAAGCTTAAGAGAGCAAATTGCTTATCAAGAAAATCTTTTAAGAAAATCTAAAAATGAAGTAAATAAAGAAGTTTATAAATTAAACCCTCTTGAAAAAACAGAATTAAACGAACTTAAATCACAGCAAAGATTATATCAATCTTTTATTAATAATGAAAGGGCTCCTGATGAAGTAAAAAAAATAGCGAAAGAAAAATTAAATGAAATTGAAAATAAACAATTAGAAGTATTTTTTTCACCAACAATTCGATCAACACAAGCTTCTCAAAAAGCTCAACAAATATTTGAAAATGAAGGAGTTGAAGCTTATAATAAAATTATTGATACTCAAGAAGGATTAATTAGGCAAATTGCTATTAATAAATTAAATTCAGTTCCTCAAAGTCAAAGAAGGCAGGGAGATGTTGAAGCATTAGTTTCTGAATTAAAATATGGTAAAGAAGGAGCTATAGGTATAATTGAAAAATATGATTCAACTAAAAACCCATCTATTTCATCACACATAGGACAAACATTGAAAAAAAGAGTCCATAGGGCCGCTAAAAAGATTGTTCCTCAGCTGGACAGTAAAGATTTTTCAGCGCCTGAAGTAGCTAATGTTATTGCTGATGAAACAGGAATGGTAGAACCAACTTTTGGTCCTAAGGTTTTAGCAGATATGTTACAACTTCCTAATAAATTAATAGACAAAGCTACTAAAGCTGTTCCTGCAGCATTGCAAAATGTTGTTAAAGCTTTAACCGGAGACAAAGGCAAAACATTAAATAAAAAGAAAAGAATTAATTTAGCAGAAAAGTCTATTGCTGATATAATAGAAGGTAGAGTACTGCCTGAAATTAAAAAAGAGTTTGGGAAAAATACTAAAAATAAAAAAGACTTTGATGCTTATCTTAACAGAAATTGGGTTCCTTTAACTCAAGCCTTTTTAGCACAAAAGTCTGTTACCAAAGGAGAAGGCGTGTCTAAAGCTTGGTCTATGTTTCCTCCGTCTCAAGCGCAGGTCAAAGATTATTTTAATGGCTCAGATATAATTGTTGGTGAAATTAGTAAAAAAACTGGTAAACCAATAACAGCAGAACAAAAGAGTAGAGCAGTGGCTGATAGAAAAGCATCATTAGCGGAAGCTGTATCTAAACAATTCGCATTAGAACTACAAGAAGAATATTTAGCACAAAATCCTAAAGAAAGAAAAGCTATTAATGAAGAAATTAATGAAGGCGTTGCAGAAGACAATGTAATAATGTTTAGTGCTAATGAAAATTCACGAAATGAAACTGATGAAGTTTTAAAGAAACAAAAACAATTATTGGGTGATGATGTCTTAGCAGACATGGCTACTAATATTGTTACACCCAGAAATGAACAGCTTGAAGCTGAAGCAGCAAAAAGGGGAGTGGTATGGGTAAAGCAAGATTTTAATACTATTAAAGGTAGAGATAAAATCATAGAGGGTTATAATAATTTGGCTAAAAAAGGATATTTAAATCCAGCAGTTGTTGAAGCAGCTAAACTAGCTAATTTTGGCGCATTGTATTTAAATGAAAAAATTATTATAGATGGAAAAGAGAAAAAACAATATTTAGTAAAAGGGGAGGGACCATCTTCTTTAAGTCCTGATACAGACCTAATGATGGGGCCTATGCGTGATGGTGTTCGTATATATAAAAAATTGTCAAGCGTTGACGGTTTTGAAAATTTAAATGTTGTTGTAGAAGGCACTCCAGAATATGATAAAGCTTTTAATGAAAATAGATTAATACCTAATTATTTTAAAGGGTCTAGTTTTTATAGTACTAAACAGCCTGCTCTTGTTGAATTAATTGAGAATAGTAAAAAAAATTACAAAGGAGATAAAACTGCAACAAGCCTTATACAAGTGCCAATGACTCGCCAGCTTGGTTTATTAAAAGATAATCTTAAAGGGAAAAAAGGTTCTGTAAACCCAAAAAAGTTTAAAGAAATAAAAAACAAATATGCTAGCGCGGTTAAAGAAAACCAAAAGATAGTAAAACAAGCAGTATTAGATGCGCATGAGTTTATCCAAGACGGTGGTAATCCTAATGAAATTCTGCCTATTATTGAGGGAATGTTTAAAGCTACAACGGGTGGAGTTAAAGTTTCCTATGAATTTGGAGGGTATTATAATGGGAAGTATAATGCGTTTATGGAAGAGCACTCACCTCCAGTTAATGAATTTGCAGATAATTTGGTGGAAACGTTGTTTTTAGATACTAGAGAACAAGTTAAACAGCGTTTAGATGATATGTATAATGATGCTCGTCAATATGTCCTTCCTGAAGAAAAAGATAATGCAGTAACAAGGGCTAAATTTAAAGCTAGAACACCATATAAAGCAAAAGTAGGAACTGGCTCTGGTTTATTTAGATTAATTTCAGTGCCTGAAATAGATGTAAATGAACTTATATTAGACAATGGTAAAACCGCTGCAGAACAGTATTTAGCTGCTTTAGGTATTGTTAAACCTAACCCAGATTTACAGGCTATTCAAAAAGAAATAGTTAAACAAAATATTAAGCCAGTAGAGACTATGATGCTAAGTGCTCAAGACAAAAGGTTTAATAATAAAGAAAAAATTGAACTCACCGAGGCTGAAACTGCTGAAGCATTTTTAGATATTTTACAAGGCAATTGGAATAGAGATGGCTCAACTTCTATAGAGGTGTTTACTGATCCAAATGCAATGGTGGATATTTTAATGAATGAGTTTGGACAAACTGAACTTAAAGCTAAAGAAGGTGTTGAACATTTTGGTTTTAAAATTGGTGATAAAATATTTATAAATTTAAAAGCAGGTAAAGGTTTAGAAACTGGGGTTCATGAGGCTGGACACGTTTGGAATAGTATTGTTTATAAGTCTGCCCCAAAAGTATGGAATGGCATTATATCAAGGGTTAAAGAAAGCGGGTTATGGGACACTTATTTAGCTCAAGTAAAAAGAAATAAATTTTATAATGATATAGTACAACAATATGAAAACGGTTCTAATGTTTTTAATTTAGAAAACGAAATATTTGCTAAAATCTTAGAAGATTATGGTGGTAAAAAAATAAAGAGTGAAGGATCTACTATTGATAAAATAAAAAAAGTTATTAAGCAATATTTTAATGAGTTAGCATTAGCTTTAGGTTTTGATCCAACTACTAAAAACTTTGGAGATCTTACAGTAAATGAAATGATTGATCTTGCAGTATCAGAAGTTGTAACTGGGGATCCTTTAGCAAATTTTTCTAAGTTAAAAGATTCTGAAGGAAAATCATGGTTTAGAAAAACTAAAGCAAACATTGATCCTGCATTTAAAGCAAGTATTGATCCTGAATACCAAGGATTAAAATCTTTAAATGAAAATTATAGAACCAACGGTAGAAATTTATTACAAGCTATTAAGGATTCTTATAATGAAGTTAAAGATATAATGAGTTTAGATCAATGGACTGATTTTGTAATGAATACAGTAGGAGAAGTCCGAGTAGGTAAAACTCCTGCCGATAAAGCATTGGTTATTGCAAAAAAAGATGCTGTACAAAATGAAAAATTAAGACAAAAGAAAATAAGTCTTTTAAAAGAAGCTGATCAATTTAAAAAAGGAGATGAAAATCTTACTTCTATTGAATTAGATAAAAAATTAAAAGAAATAGATTCTTCTATTAAAAAAGAACAAAAAGAAAAAAATAAAGCAGAAGGGCTTAATAAAAAATTCAGACAAGTTCTTAATTCTGTAACTGGTACATGGGGTAAACCCTCTAAATGGTTTGTGCCTCCAAGTGCGGAAGATATAAAAGGGTTACTTTATGCATTTTTACCAGGTGGTAAAGCTGGAGTAGCGGCTAAAAAGTTTTTTAAATCTACTTTATTAGATCCTTATTATAAAGGAGTAGCGGCTGCTGAATCTGAAATATTACAAAGAACAAAACAGTTTAATAAATTAATTAAAGATTCTAAAATAGATTTAAATAAAAATGTAGAAGGAACTCCATATGCTGTAGGGCAAGCAATTAAAGTATATAATTGGGTTAAGCAGGGTATAGATGTAGACGTTAAAAAATCTGCGTATATTCAATCTTTAGTAGATGCTGTGGAAAATAATCCAGATTTGAAGGCTTTTGCAGAACAAATTGAAAATAATTTTCCTATTGAGTATCATGCTGAATGGAGAAATGATAGTTTCAATAAGTCTATTTACCAAGAAATAAATACTGGAACTAGAAGAAAGTATTTAGAAGTGTTTTCTGAAAATGTAGATTTAATTTTTGACAAAGATAATTTACAAGAAATTGAAAATAAGTATGGTAAAAAATTTAGACAAACTTTAGATAGCACTTTAAAAAGAATGAAGACTGGAAGAAATAGAATAAGTACCGATTCTCAGTCTAATGCATTTTTAAATTGGGTTAATCGAGCAGTAGCAACTACTATGTTTGTAAATACCCGATCAGCAATGTTACAATTGTTATCTTCATTAAACTTTATTGGTAAACCTAATAATAATATATTTCAAGCAACAGGAGCATTGTTTAGCGGCTCTTGGAGAAAAGATTTTAATACTTTATGGAATAGTGATTATCTTAAATCTAGAAGAGAAGGTGCAAAATTTGATGTTTTAGCTGATGAAATTTCTGAAAAAGGCGAAAAAGGTTTAAACAAACTTTTAAAATGGGGATTTTTACCTACTAGAATGGCTGATAGCTTTGCTATTGCATTAGGGGGTTCTGCATTTTATGGAAATACCGTTAAAGCTTTAATGAAAGATGGTATGAGTGAAACAGAGGCTAAAAAAATTGCTATGCAACAATGGATAGAAGCTGCTGAAGAGTCTCAACAATCTGCTGATCCTGCTAAAATATCTGAAATACAAGCAAGTAATACTGGTAAATTAATTTATGCTTTTGCTAATACACCATTTCAATATATTAGAAAACAAAAAAGACATTTGCAAGATGTTGCGTCTGGAAGATCTTTTTCTGAAGGAGGAATGAATCAAGTAAGAAAAGATTTACAAAGTGTATTATATTATAGTATTGGACAAGCGATGATGTTTAATGCTTTACAGTCAGCTTTATTCGCTGTGGGGTGGGAAGATGACGAAGAAAAAAGAAAAGCGTTATTAGCTGATAAAGAAGCTTTAATTCTTGAAAGAGCTTTGACATCTTATATGAAAAGTATGGGTAATCCTGGTGCTATTACTGGGGCTTTATATTCAATGATTGCAGAAGGAAGTGAGCAAATAGAAAAAAAGGGAAGAATAGATAATGCTTATAAATTAGCTTTAGAAGCCACTTCTATATCTCCTCCGTTAAATGCTAAACTTAAAGACCTTGTAGCTATTGGTAATATATATAAATATAATTATAAAGAAATACAAGAAAACCCTCTTAACCCTTCAGTGAATAACCCTACTTTTGAAATAGCAGGTAATGCAGCATCTTTTGTAGGCGTTCCTTTAGATAGGGTTATAAGAAAAGCTCAAAATTTATCAGCAATTGCTAATGAGGAAACTGAAGCATGGCAAAAAGTATTTCAAACATTAGGTTGGAATGAATGGGATTTTTATTCTCCTACTTATGAATCACAGCAAAGAGGTAAAAAAGCAAAAGTTAAAAAATTACAAGATAAACTTTTAACTCCTAAACAACGTAGAATGAAAGCTTATCAGCAAATGACACCTGAACAAAGAAAAGCTTATGCTAAAAAAAGGTTAAGTAAAGGATTACCATTATTTAAAAAAGAGCAAGTTAAAATTTTAGGTAAAGCACATAAAGATGGCACTATTGAAATAGCCCCAGGATTATCCCCTGAAAAAAGAAGAAAAGTAGAGGCCCATGAAAAGAAACATTGGGAAGAGATGCAAAGCGGTAAATTAGATTATTCTAAAGATTGGGTAAGATATGGTAATAAACATTATAAAAGAACTCCCGATAAAAAAGTAGTTTACAATGGTAAAAAATACATTGAAGGCCACCCTAAATTACCTTGGGAAATTGCTGCAAATAAAGCAGAAAGCAGAGTTAGTTAACAATTAATATTAATAAAAATGAAAGAATTTTTAAAAAGCACCACTAATGGTTTAAATAAACCTTTTAAAAAAGTTTCTCTTGTAGATTCTATGGGAAAAAAGGGTTGGAATAATGGAAAATTATCCAAAACAAATAAAAAGTAAATTAATTAAAAAAAATAAATAATTATGAGTTCTTCAATTGGAAGCGTTTTCACAAGCTTAAAGAAAAAAAGTGATGAGATTGCCGCTGCAAAAAGAAAAGCAAGAGAGTTAAAATCAGGTAAAAAAAGAGTTGGGCATGGACAATATGTATCAACCAATTCTAATAATAACTCTGGCAAAAATAATAATAACTCTGGCAAAAATAATAATAATAAGAGTGGGCCAGTATACGGGCCTCAAAACCAAACTTTTGTTCCATTTTTAACTCAAGCAGACAAAGATGCTAATGCAAGAGAAGTGGCGGCTAGAAAGCAAAAAAACAAAAATGTAAGTAAAAAAAATAATAATAAAATAAAAACTACAAAAGCTAAAACAAAAGCTGAGATTATAAAAGAGCATGAAGCTGAAAAAAGTAGAGTAAAAAATATAGTCGATTCTAGCAAAAAAAGCATAAGTAAAGCCAAAGCCGAGCTAGACGCTAAAAATAAGGCTGCTGCTGACAAAACTAAAGCGGTTGAGGAAGCAGAAAGAAAAAAATCAGCTGTAGTAGGAAAAACTAGAAAAGATATTAGAAGAGAAGCCAGAGATGATAAAAAGGCTAGAAGAAGAGCTGGGAGAACAGCTAAACAAGCATTAAAAACCCCAGGGGGATCAATTACTGATGAACAAAACCAAGCTAATATTGCAGCTGAAAAAGCTAAAATAGCCAAAAGAAGAGAAGGGAGAAATCAATTTTTAAGAAATTTTGGTTCTCAACTTACCAGAGGTGTACAAGCTGGCCCAAAAGAAGGTTTTAAAGACAATAAAAGCGGTATAAATTTTTATGATGATAAAAAGAATAATGCCTCTACCCAATCGTCTAGTTCTGAGGCTACACCTCAAAGCCCTGAGCAAAAAGAATTTGAAAATTATGCTAATATGCAATTTGATTCTATTTCAAGTAAAATGGGCTTAACGCAAGATTATGATAATCAAAATCTTCAAAATGCTGGATTTGGTTTAGGTTCATATAAATCAAGTGATTATATGCCCACCTTTAATCCTTCACAAGAAAAAGAAGAGGATTCTAATCCAAGTACAGCAATGATGAAAATTTATAAACAAAAAAGAGGATATTAAGAAATGGCAGAACTTAGTGAAGACACTAAATTTCAAGTAAGTATTAAAACAATGATTGGTATTGGAGTAGCCTTAGCTACTTTAATAGGAATGTATTACACTTTACAAGAAGAGATAGAAGAAGCAAAGCTTTTACCCGAACCTCCGGTTTCGAGAACGGAATATGACCTTAAAGACGAATTAGTTCGCAAATCTATTATGAATACTGAAGAAAAAGTAGAAGAAAATTCTCAAAAACTCGATAAAATCGACGAAAAATTATATGAAATAATCAAAAAATAATAAAATGAAATATATATTAACTCTGATTCTAATATTAATAGCTTATGTAGGATTTGCACAAAACCCTCCAATAGAAATATTACAAATCAATGCTAGGTGGAATCAACACCATGATGTCCATCTTGATAAGATGCCTAAAAATTATAGGGGATATATTATTAAGGTAAAATATGCTTTATTAGAAGAACAAGGGCCAACTTTTAAAAAGAGTTTTGCTGGCAAAGCATTACCTATAGTAGTATTAAGAGTAGGTGGTCAAACTAAATATCAATGGACCGCAGATCTATCTTTTAGATTAAAAGTAGGGGTTCATGATGTTTTAGGAACAATAGATAAAGTTACTGGATTAAAATAATAATATGGATTTTTTACTATATGTACTAGTATTAATTGGCATGTGTGCTTT
>Ga0208410_1000562_pt1 | contig 21181 bp, 10 predicted proteins | sample ETN02SmetaG_3_FD_185787 | JGI IMG/M metagenome (GOLD analysis project Ga0208410, IMG submission 185787) | Marine microbial and viral communities from oxygen minimum zone, Eastern Pacific Ocean - ETNP2014F10-02SV257 (SPAdes) (version 2) | ecosystem: Environmental > Aquatic > Marine > Oceanic ... | reverse complement strand
CGAGGGGGGGGCGAAGGGGGAGGAGGGCGACGGAGGGACGACGCGGAGGACGGGACTGCCGCCGCGCGCGTTGGTGGAGTCGGCCATGCTCGCGGCGATGACGGGTCTGGCGTTTCATCTGTCGTCGTTGTTTCGGTTCGACGCGTACTTTGGAGCGTTGTTTCCGTTGCCGGTGGTGATCGCGCGCGCGAGATTGGGACGGGCGGCGGCGATGCGAACGCTGGTTGTGGCGACGCTGTTGCTGTTGTTGATTAGCGGACCGCTGCGCGCGCTCAATTATTTCTTTTTGCACGGCGTGTTGGCGTACGTGTTGAGCTCGCTGTGGTCGTCGGGGTTGGGATGGTGGGTGACGGTGCCCGCGAGCGCGTGCACGAGGACGTTCGGGATCTTGGCGTCGCTCTCGATGTCGTCGTTGCTCTATCGAGAAAACGTCATGAAGTTACTCGTGACGCAAATGTACGCCCTCCTCGACCAGTTCGCCGCCAACATCGGCGCGACGTTTGCGCCGAGCATGGAGTGGGTGTGGGCGACGGCGATGATTTTCATTCTCATCAACTCGTTCAGTTACACGTTGATTTTACACATGGTGTACACCATCGTGCTCGGAGCGACGCAAGGCAGAAATTTCGTCAACGCGCCGGCAAAGGTGTGTCGAGCGCTCGGCGTCCCGACGTATCCGGCGTGACAATGTAGCATACGCACAATAGTTTTCTAGTGTTCCGCCGCGATGGATGTAAGAACGATAGGTGGAGGGACGTCCCGTCCGTTTCGTCGGCACACCGCGCCTCGCGTCCCCGCGCGCCATGTCGCGCTGTCTCGCCCTCGCGTGGCTCGCGTGCCTCGCGGCGATCCTCGTGCAACTCTCTGCACCTTTCGAGATCGTCCCCGCGCGCGACGAGGCGTCCTCGACGCTCTCGTGCACCGCGTGCGCGCTCATCTTGCGAGACGTGAGCATCTTCTTGCGACACGCCCCGCGCGCGACGCTCGACGACATCGCGCGCGCGCGCGACGGGGACGTTGACGTGGATTTCAAGGTTCGTCTGCGCGCCTCCGGACTCTCGCGGCGACGCTCGGCGCGCGAACGGCGACGACGCGTGCGACGAGACTGACGGCGTCTTCGAGCAGGAAATCGACGCGGCGGCTACGCGTTCTATCGAGCGCGCGTGCGCGCCGGAGCGCGCACAGAAAGCAGACAGGAGATACACGTGGCTCGGTGACGCGTATTACGTAGATGACGAATCGATTCCACCCTCGGGTCCACGAGGACGAGTCGACCCCGCGCTCGCGCGCGCGTGTCGGCGGTTGATGAAGCGCTCCGAGCTCGTGCGCGACGCCATCGTTCGCGCGCCATCGCTCGACGCGCGCGCGCTCACCGACGCCGTGTGCGCGAGCGGTGTCATCGGGTGCGCGAACGGCGTCGATTTCACCGAGCCGGACGAGACGTTTCATCTTCGAAGAGATTGGCGTCGAGCGTTGACGCCGCGAGTCGCGCTTCGCGCGCTCCCGTACTTTCTCGTCGCCCTCTTCGCGCCGGTGTTGCTCTTGCCTTCGCTGTACCCACCCACGCCGCAGATTCATTCGTAGAGACGCCTCGCCCGTCGCCGTAGTCGTAGTCACGCAGTAGTCCGAGTAGTCCGAACCGTCCCCGTCCTCTCGCCGCGCGCGCGGTTGTCTCTGGTAGTTTGCCTCGAGATCGAGCTCGACGACACACCGAGGCTCGGACGCGTCCGCCGTCCCGTCGCGCGCGCGAGAGACCGACGCGCGTGACGTGCGCGATCGTCTCGCCGCTCGACCGCGTCGTTCGGCCGTCCGTCGACTCGCTCGAGGCGCGATCGAGGCGCGCGCCCGCGGCGGTGGCGGCGGCCGGCGGTGGGCGCGCGATGGCGCGCGGAAGCGGTGAGTCGCGCGCGCTGAGCGTGACGACGTCGATCGGGACGTCGATCATCGTCGAGATCGACTCGTCGAAGGGCGTTCGAGAGGCGCGGAGGACGATCGCGCGCGCGCACGCGGAGGCTTTCGAGGACTTGGGCGAGGTGGAAGTCGGCGCGCTTCACGGGTACGGGCAATTCGCCGATACGGTGGGCTTGTGGTTTCCTGTGGACGATACGGGATTGAAACACAACATGTTTGAGAGCTTGATGGCGCAGGTGACGACGAAGCGGGGCGTGATGGCGGGAGAAGCGGAGTTTAATGCGTTGGCGTCGCCGGCGGCGCTGACGGCGAGGAATCGAGCCGCGTTGGCGTCTTCACCGTTGCTGTCGCCATCGCGCGTCGCGGGCGACACATCGTCGCCGTTTCCGACTGCGGTACATGCACCATCGCTTCTACCGAGCGCTGGGACGCCCACAGATCCGACACGTCGGTTGAATATGTCGGACGTGGCGACGCCGGCGGCTGAAGCCGAGACTCCGACAGCGTTCGCCAAGGCGACGGATGACGTAAAGACCGCGACTGGAACGAAAAGAGGACGGGATAGTTCGAAAGGCGAGTCGAACAAGGCTGCGAAGCGCACACGAGTGGAAGCGAAACAAGAGATGGCCCCGTGGGAGATTGTCGAAGAAGTCGCTCCCGCCCCTGGAGAAGAGCCGGTTAAGCGTGAAGCCATGACGACTCGTGAGGAAGTCGCATCTTTACTCGCAAAGACCCCCGGCGTTCAATATTCCGTCTTCGTCAAGACGTTGTTATCTCGGAAGTCATTCATTGGCGCCTTGGAGAAGTTGAACATGGATTCGTTCGACCAGTTGCTATCGACGACGACCGCGGTCATGCAACACATCGGCGCGGTGCAGCACGAAACGGGAACGAAAATTTTCGATGATTTATCTGGCAAGGTGGCGCAGATGAACCCACCCGTCAATGCGGATTTGGGCGACTTTCTGACGGTTGCGGCGCTCGTAGCTCGTTTATATCGTTCCGGATACTCGCAGCGCAAGCGCATTCCCACATCCGTTGTAGACGGCCTCACCAAGCAAATACCGAAGCATTCTAGCCACAGGTTCGGTGTCGTCGAGCGCATGATTACCGCCGCAGTGTTGAGAGAGCTGGGTTACGACGGAGAGCAACCGGAATGGAGGGGTCCCGACGAAGGTACGGCGGGAAGCGTAAAGGAAGGTGACGAACCGTCAACGAGTGGGAAAGTTGCAGATGAGCAGATTATTGAGCAGAAAAAGAGAAACGACAGTGCAAATGAGCATGCGAGTGAGATGCCGAAAGAACCAAAAAATGACTCTAAAAGTGCCTCGCTATCCTCAGAGTCGAGCAGTAGTTCGAGTTCCAGTGGCCGCTCCAGTTCTTCAAGCTCAAGCTCAAGCTCTTCTAGTTCATCAAGCTCGAGTTCAAGCTCGAGCTCGAGCTCAGGCTCGAGTTCGTCGAGTAGCAGCAGCTCTCAACAGACGGCGAAAGACGACACCGATACCAAGGATACACCTCGTGACACGCCAAAGGTGGATGAGAAGGTGCTGCAGAAGGTGATTCGCGCCCCGGGTGGTCTCAGCAGAATTCTGTCGAGTATCAACTGTGCAGCGCAGTCTTCGGGCGCCGGCTCATCAAAGCAGAGCACCCCGGCCAAAGATAAGGCTCAGAGTAAGGCTCCTGAATCTACCGCGAATCCGCCTGTGACTCCAGCTCCGACACCGGTGGCGGCAACGCCGGCAGCGCTCCCGTCTTCCAGCCCTCCCGCATCCAAGCAAAGAAAAGTAACAGTCGTGAAGTCATTGCCTGGTCGCGGGAAGAGGAAAACGTGTGAAGTGAGTTACGCTGTTCCAGAAGGTGAAAAAGTTCCGGTGTGCATCAAAGATGTGCGCGGTGAGTTCTTCTTTAGACGAGGTCCGAAAGATTACCGCGTTCGTATCACCACAGAAGATGGCACTAGTAAAGACATCAGCCCGGCGGCGTTTGAGCAACACGCTGGTCTGAAACGTGGGAAATGGCGACGATCAATTTCGCTCGTCAAGACGGAACCTGCGAGCGACGCTCAGGAACCCGACATGCATATAGGCGAATTCTTGGATGCATTCGAGGCTTTGCCGAAAGATTGATGTTAGCTAGCGTTGGTCCAATTCATTATTTCTATCTATTTGTTGAAGCTAAATTCCATTTCTGACGCCAGAGTTTGCGCCTGGTTGATGATTTCGCTGAGACTGAAAGTATCCGTCACGCCGTGCAACAGTCGCCGTCGTTGCCGCCCGCGTTCTAATGCTGAAATGGTCGCCTTCGGTCCACCCGGAGACAGAGCCGGTTTCAATGGAGATACGTCGATTTTTGCCGACGTCAGGGCGTTTAGTTGCCTCTCTCGTTCCTTGAGCCTATCCACCGTCGCCTGAGCCAATGATTTCGCTTTATCGAGCATCTCTTGAGCGCGCGACGTTTTATCTTCGACTAAACTCGATGCGTCATCCAACAACTTCTGAGCACGAGAAGTACGCTGTGCGACGGCCTGAGACGCATTCACGCCTTCGACTTCGATCTGACCGAGCGCGCGTACGACTTCTTGTCGAATGGTACTTTCGACCGATGTTTTGTCCAGAGCGAGTGACCTTCTGAGCTCTTCTCGCGCATCCGCCAATTGCGAAATGGAAGCGCTTTCAGCCTTCACGGCGTCCAACTCCTCCCTGAGCTTGTACACGTCCCATTCCATCGACACATCCGCTTCGGTATCGAGCGTGAAAAGAGGTGTTCCCGGTGTGGATTGCGAAATTAGCGGTTGGTCGTTCGCTCGTGGGCTCGGGCTTGCGATGGCTATCGCGTTCACCTGCTCAGCTTGTACACGTACCAGCTCTTCTTGAAGGCGTTGAATTTCACTGTCGAGATATTCGTCGCCTTTGTGCAGTTGTTCTTCCAAACCACCTCTCTCGAGCATGAGAGACTTCGCAAATTCCTCTTCGAGTTGCATGCGTTCGATCGTGAGCGATTCTCGCAACTTCTTTTCGAGATCGTCTTTTTCAGTCGCGAAAGATGTTCTCAGCTCGCGCTCTCGGCGCTCTGATTCTTCGCTCAGTTTTCTCTGTTCGGACTTTAGCTGGGCAATCAACTCTTTAAGCTCTTTGATTTCTTTGGACTGCTTCGCCATCTCATTGGATGGAACAGCGGCTGATTGTTCCTTTTGTTCAGACGCGAGGGACTGACGAAACACAGAGTTCTTCTCGTCAACCATTCTGAGAACGGAATCCTGTTCAGACCTGAGCCGGTTGAGTTCTTCCTTGAGTTCCTTCAGCTCTTCTTTTTGTGCCAGTGTGATCTCAGACTGGCCATTATCAATCTCTTCCTGGCCTCGTACGAGAGAAATAGAATTTCGTAGCTCCATCTCTCTTTGCTCGGCAAGCTGCGACATAGCGAGTTGTTCGCTTTTCATGAGGGCCAGTTGCTCACTCAACGAACGGACTTCATCTGCGTAGCGGTCTAAGGCGTCCACCGGTATCGCTGGATAGATTTCAACGCCCGAGTCTTCGATGAGCTCCTCTAACATCTCTTCAGATTTCGCCGAAGTGCCCTCAAACGTTTCGCTTCCATCGTCCTCTCTCATGGTGCTCCCGCCTGGACGTTCGGGTGCGCTCAAGTGTACCTCGCCCGTAGCAACATCACCCATTGCATCGAAATCGTCCGTAGGCCGCTCGCTCGTCGCAGTATCGAGCGGAGCGTCGACGCTGTCGTTCACCACTCGTTCGCTCATCGCAATTGCATTGTCTTCATCAAAATCATTCACCGCCTGTTCACTCACCACAACATCATCAAAATGCTCAGAGGCGATCTTTTCCGTGTCAACCGCATCGACTCTTTCCTCAATGGGATCTTCTTTCACTTCGCTCGCTTCATGGTGCGCGGCAGTAATATCGACCACAGATCGAGCAGTCGCTTCCTCTAGCAACTCGTCGAACTCATCAGAATCGCTGTCAAGCGCGAACACGCGCTTCGCGAGCTCTACTTTCGACGCTAGAGATGCGTCGAATAACGCCATGAGCGCCTCTTCATCCGTGGCGACATCCGCGTCGTCACTAGATTCTCCCACTCTGCGCTTTTCACACACATTGAGCCATCCCCGGAACGCTCCGCACACTAATCGTTTGTCTTCCACGCTCAAGATCCTCATGCTGATCATGCTGATCTCCTCCACATCGGGTCCCGCGAGCCGTTTTAAGTCATCTTCGATGCGCCTGACGAAAGCCTTTGCCTGCGGATCGGGGGACATGGAGATGTCGTGCACTGAATGACTCTGCGCGCTGCTCTCTTCTCTCTTCGGAGATTCGAAAGTCGCGACATCAGAGTCCGCCTCACCTATAAATCCACCCATCGAGTAGTTATCCACAGACTGTTCACCGAATGTGAGGTCCGCGCCAGGGAGTGATATCTCCACGGTCTTTGGGGTCGACGAGGACGGCTCTGCGGCTAAAATGCGCAACGCGCCGTCCGCATCGACGCTGGTGGCGATGGACTGCGGCGATAGAAGCTCTGCAAGATCCTCCGTTTCAAACTCCACTTGATCATCGCTCACCTTGTCGAAACTGCCTTTCAAATCTCGCATATATACTTCTTGCGGCGGTGCCTCGGCGCGCTCTTTCCCCACTCGCTTCGCATCGGCTTCGGCTTTGGCTCTGGATTCTTCCTCTCTTCGCTTCTTCCTCGCCAACCGTTCCCGACGCATCCTCGCCACGAATCCGAATCTTCTCGACATCGCGCTAGCGAGCCGCGCCCACAACGCGGTGACGTGCCTCTCGTCAAATCTAAAACCCACCAAAGGCGGCACCTGCACCTCGATTCCTTGAATCACCCTCTTCGCGAAAATCGCGCCTCTGCGCGTCGCCGTGAATACGTCTCGCCGCAACTCCTCCTTTTGCAACTCGCCCACCACACGCGCGCTCACCTCGAACATCCCGCGCGCGCGTTTCGCGACCACTCGTTTCGTGATCCTGAATCCTCTCGCCGTCACCCTCCGAAACCGCGCCGTCGCCGCGCTCGCCTCGGCTCGAAACTCCCTCGCCGTCTTCCGCGTCCTCTTCGGCGCGCGCAGCGCCGCCCTCGACCGTTCCTCCAACTGCACGTCCTCCACGAACCGCATCAGCGACGCCCCGTGCTCACGCACGATCCTCGCGCGCGTCTGCCCCCCGTCTTCTCTCGGCACAATATCCACGACGCTCGTCGTCGTCTCCGCGCGTCTCGTCGCCGCGTCGCCGCGCGCCGCCGTCTCCACCCCCATCGCCCACCACGGTCGACGCCGAGACGTCCCGACGACCTCCGAACGCCCCGACGCCACGAACGCATCGCCACCCTCCACCGCACCGCTCTCACGCGCGCTCGCCCGCGACGTCGACGCCTCGAGCCCGTCTCGCGCGTTCAAATCATCTTCCCATTCGCGCGTCATCATCATCCACGCCTTCGCCTCCTCCTCCCACCCCTCCTCCTCCTCCACCGCGACGTCCTCATCGACGACGATCACCTCGACCGATCCCCGCGACGCGCGCGTCGAGGCATCCGTCGACGCGCGCGCCATCGCGCGGTGCGGATCCGCGCCCGTCTGTCGCGCGCGCGACGCCGCGCCGAGATTTTTCATCGTCACACACGGACCATGCAGCATCCACAATACATCCGTGTGTCCGGTGTCCACGTCATCCTCGACCGCGCGTTTCGAGTCGCTTTTTCGGGGCGCCGAACCGCCGCGTCGCGCGCGTGACTGCGCGACGCGGCGAGCGAACGAACGACGCGCGGACGCGAACGGACGCGTGAGACGCGTGAGAAAGTTTTTGTGTGATCGGTGCGCGCGCGTCAAGACGCCGAGGTCGGTCGCGCGCGCGTGAAGACGCGGCGCGTCGAGAAAACGCGTCGCGTGGGAAAACGCGTTAACGGCATTCGAGCGAACCGACGCGCGCGAGAGCGTCGAGTCGACGCGCGAGGGTGGAGGCGCGCGCGCGGGTGAAGAGGGTCGGAAAAAATGTCTTTCGTGCAGACGTTGCGTTCGTTGCGACCGAGGTTACAGTTTGCGGCGCTCACGCACGAACTTCCCGCGGTCGTTGAAGGCTTGCGACAAATGGGCGTCGGCACCATTATCGATTTCGCCATGGAGCACCGTCCGGCGGCGGAATCGGCGCACGTGGCGCACGTGATCGCGTCGAGACTCAATGAATTTCCGTCCGCGATGCACGCGGTCAAGCTGAGCGCGCTCGGTAGCGAGGAGAATCACTCGAGAGCGGAGGCATTCGCCAGAGGAATCGTCAGACGCGCCGCCAAGCTGGACACGGCGGTGTGCATCGACGCCGAGGAAAATGCTTTACACGCCGCGTACGCGAGGACGGCGTTCGGTTTAATGGAGCGGTATAACGCGAAGAGTGTGGATCGAACCAAAGGAAAGCTGCCGGTGGTGTTCAAGACGTACCAAATGTACCGCGCGGACAGCTTGGACGAGCTCAAGAAGGATATCGAACTGTCCAAGGAACTGGGATTCGAGCTCGGCGCGAAACTCGTGCGAGGGGCGTATCTTCGAATGGATCGAAACACGGGCGCGTTATTGCCAAATAAAGCGATGGTTGACAAATCATACGAGCTCGGATTGGAGGCTGCCTTGAGGAATGGCAACGATCACGTGACGACGCTCGTGGCGACGAGAAACGTAGCCAACATCGAACAGGCGTTGGAACACGAAAACAGTGATCGAGTGTTATACGCTCAGCTTCTCGGGATGGATGATGATTTGACGAATAGACTTCTGGAACAAAAAGTTAAGGTGCTGAAATATGTGCCATTCGGAAGATTGAAGGAGTTATCTCCGTACTTGTACCGCCGTCTTCTGGAACGATTATCTTGGTCCTGACACGAGTCCGCACTGGCCCATCCATATGCGTGTTTAGCATAGGTAGAATAGTGCGCGCCTAGAGCAATAAAACACCCTTACCGCGAGAAAATTAAAATGTTGTACGAACAGACGCGTCGTCGTTCAGGGCGAAGTCGCGTGATTGCAGAATGTAGTTAAAACTCGCACGTCAGATATAATGTTTCTACCCTTCCCCCTCTTTTGCCTTCGCGAATAACGCCCGAAAGTCCGCATTCGTCTTCATCGGTTCGCCTTCGGCGCGCACCGATCGCGGCATGAAACCTAAACCGCCTCGACCTCGACCTCCAGAGAAGGTCGGCGGCGGCGGCGCGCGCCCGCCGCGCCCGCGGCCTCGACCTCCGGCGCCACCTCCTCTTCCCCCGTCGCCCGGAGGACGACTTTTCGAGATATCTAGCGGTCGGCCTTTTAACACGTCTCCAGAGCGCATGATGGCTGCGTTGAGGGCGGATTCTTCGCTAAAGTCGACGTAAGCAAAGCCGCGAGGACGACTGGTAACCTTGTCTAACACTATTCTCGCCCGCACGGAACCGCCCTTGCCGTCGAAGAATCCGGCAAGTTCGGCCTCTGAGACGTCCCAAGATACATTTTTAACAAACGCCGTGTTCAGATCTCGATCAGGGAATAATGCTTTGATGCGGTCGTCGTGATCCATGCCCTTCAGATTTATATCTGCTTTATCTCCATTCTCTGGCACGTCGCGCGTACGTTTGCGCGGCACAGGGGCAGGATCTTGCCTACGCGCAGCCGCCCTGTTTCTTCGGCTAGAACCAGACATCATACGAGATGTTTTCGCGTCGTTTGCTTCTAATCGCTCGATCGCTGTTTCCATCTGGTGCTCGCGCAATTCCTTCGTATATCCCGTCGACTGAAAGTAGCGAGCATATTCGCTCGCACCCTTGCAGGTTCCGATCATCGAAAGGTGACGAAGCTTGGCGTTTATGAGAATTGCCATACCCGCTCGGCGACGCGCTGACTCATCCACAGTCTTTTTCGACAATCCAATCGGTTCGCAGTCACCGCGCTGAATCGCGTCATCCAATATCTGCAACACCTTTGGATGGTTGCGCTTGACCATGGCGAGATACTCGGAGTAAAGCGTGTGAAACTCCGCGGCTGTTCTGAATGGCGCATCGTTTTCAATGCTTGAAAACACCTCGTTCACGTAAGGACGATTTTTTGGATCGCTCATGAAGACAAATTGCACTATCTCCTTGAGCATGTAAATCGCAGCGCGGGCCATGTTATTCGCAGAATACTGCGTAGTCATGTGTTGGAATCCCGCCTTTACGCGTTCGACTACTTCGTCCCAACTCCCTTGACGAATGTGAAGTTCTATAACGGCGTGTAAAACCGTGGCGTAATCATTCACATCTCGAAAGTGTGCGTTTTTCACACGCTCTAACATGTCCGCAGAGGGGTCGAACTCCAGCGCAAACGTCCACAGCGCGCTCGAAGACGGACACGTGCGAAGCGCGCGATCCAACACCTTCGGCGCCAACGGTTCCTCGCTTCCGTACGTAAGCCCGATCGCGTAGACGTGATAATCGCGCCACAACTCACCGACGTAAGGCAATGCAGACAGCGCTCTTTCGTACAAGTGCACCACTTTATCCGGAGTCCCGCTCGTGATTTCAAAATCGATGTAGTTGAGATACGTTCGAAGTGCTTGCGCGTCCACCCTCACGGTGTTATCTTCTGTGACCAATCGCGCCTCGAACGCTTGTCGCGGCAGCTTTTCGCTCTCACCCTTGGCGTGCGCTTCCTCAAACGCACGAATGGTTGACGCGTCCATCTCCGCCGTCTTCGCCCACGTCTTCGCCGCCGCCAGCGTCGCGTCGTTCTGCGCATGCGGAATTCTCAGCTGACGTAGAAACAGTGCCTTCACGCGAGCGTTGTGCGACGGATCATTACCCCATGACATTTCAAACGCACGATACGCCTGCCAAATCAAGTGACCGTCGATAAAATTCAGACCAGGTCCCGCCACGCCCTCCTCGTACAGCTCCCTCCGCCCCGCCTCGTCCAACTCCAATCCCATCGCGTTCCTCGCCCTTCCCAGATGCAACCTCGCGCTTGTCCTTCCGCAATCCGCGATCGCCCGCTCGAACATGTTATTGCACCTCTCCTGACGAACGCGCTTCGCCTCCGTGCGGCTTTGCAATTCCTCCTGAATCCACTCTGTCCACCGCCGTTCGTCCAGCGCAAACTTCTCGCAGTATCTCTCCAGCGTGTCCTTGTATCTCTGTCGCAATCGCGCCTCGCGACACGAATCAATCAGTCGCAGCATCTTCGAGTAATCTCTCCACTCGGAAGCCTCGCACGCGCGCTCGAGCTCCATGATTGCCTCCAACTGCTTTTCGTCGGGAAGCTCAAAGTCGTCCTCCTCCTCCTCCGAATCGTCGTCGTCGTCGTCTTCCTCCGAGTCGGAGACGTCGGAGACGTCATCCACCGCGACGTCGTCCGCTTCCTCTTCCGAGCGCGTCTCCTCACCGTCGCGCATGTCTTCGTCCGCCGACATGGCGGCACACACTGACGCATCCCGACCGACACCGATGTCGCCGCCGTCGACGTGCGGACGCCGCGATCTCGCGCGCGCGACGGCGGCGGCGTTGATACTCGCGTCCTCGTCCTCGTCCGCGTCGCCGGCGACGCGTCGAGTCACTCGAGTCGTCGTGCGGTGCCCACCGGGTCGTCGAGCGCGCGAGTCGGCGTCGATGCTCGCGCGCGCGACCTCCATGATCGTGGACGACGACGACGACGGCGACGCGCGGTCGGCGATCGCGCGCGATGGGAACGGGTTCGCGGTGGAGTTCGTCGAGCGCGAGGAGCGCGGGGAGACGACGTTCGAGGGGGTTCTCGTCGGGTGCGCGAACCCGGCGCGCGCGAGGAACGAGGCGACGCGACGAGGGGCGATGCGCGCGTCGGGAGGTGAATCGTGTCGAGGAGACGCCTACGCGGGATGTGTCGTGACGAGCGATGGGGTCTCGGCGCGATTCGTCCGCGCGGGTGCGCCGTGGGGAGACTCAAGTTCCGTCGCGCGCGTGACGTTGGGGACGAGCGACGTCGACGCGGTCGCGTCAAAGGTGGCGCAGACGATGGGACCGGACGCGTCGACGCAGGCGAGGGGTGTGTTCAAACAGTTTGGCGTGACGGAGTTCGCCGCCGAGGACGAGCGCGTCGAGAGCGCGTCGACGTTCGTGAGTTATTCCACGAAGGCGTCGCCGGCGATCGAAATATCGAAGGGGAGGACGTCGCCGTACACGGTTCGAGCGTTTCATTTAGAGCTTCCGGAAGGATGCGGTGTGGTGTATTTGGATTAGTTGCAATGCGTACGTAGTGTCTAGTTGTCTATCTAAACGCCGCGTTGAAGCGCGCGTTACTTATCGATCGCGAAGAGGACGTCCGTTCGTATGACGTATTTGTACTTCTCTCCACCCAGGCTCGCGTCCACCGCGCTGCCTTCGTGAACGGGAGATTCCTCCGCTTCGCCGTGAGGAAAACAGAGCACGGCGCCGAGCTGCGGAACGACTCCTCGAGCGCTCAGAACTCCCGGTTCGTTCTGAGTCGCGGTGTAGAACGTCGTCGCCCCGCCGTTGAATCCTTCGGTGAGATAGATGAGAAACGTCAATCTGGATCTGACTTTACCTTCGGAGATATCCGTGATGTACTCGCCCTTTTCGTCCAGCGCGCCTTGAGGCCACGAACCATCGACGTGGCGACGGTAAATGGTCCCGGGACCGTATCTGAAATACCTCCATCGAGCGTTTATACCGACAGCGCCCGCGGGCATCAAATCGGCGATGCGACTCCAGAGAGCCTCTATCGTTTGCGGCCAAATCATGAACTCGCAGTATTGTAAGCGGGACGCGCCCGCCACGCCGTCGACGTCTCCCGGGTCAGTGCGCAATCCGATGCTATGTCCGGCGCCTATGACTGCGGCGCATTCATTCGGTGATAAAAAGTTTGTGATCAAGAACGCTCCGGGGACGTGCGGGATGTCGTGGCGAACAGCCTCGGTCAAACCGGACGGTCCGAACGGAATGACGCCGGCGTGAACAGGAGCGTACAATTCGAGCGGAAGTCTGTCAACTGGACGGCGACGACCGTCGTTATCGCACACCATCCTAAAACTTCCAGAAGGATATTCGACCGTTCGCGCCGACACCGCTCCCGGCGTAGCCGTGAAATCTTCGTCTTCCCGCGCCTTTGACGTCGTAAACGGCATTTGAGTTCGTATGACGGCCGTCGGACCCGGCTCCCACGACTCAAAGCTCACGCCTCGAAGTGCGCTCTCTAAGAGGGCCAATCCTAAATCACCGTCGACGCCACCGGGAGTCATCGCGCACGCGCGAACGAGGACGTCTTTCCCCAAATACCGTCGACCGTCGACGTCTTTTCTCGACATGAGCTCCAGCGCTTCCAGCAGCATCCCTCTCTTCGCGCACGCGAAGAACGCACACCGCATAGCCTCTCTCGAAGGCACCATCCCGACCGATTCCATGCGTTGTAACATTCTCAGCGCCGGTTTCGCCTTGTCACGCGTCTGACAAAGCTGCAGCACTTTCACGCACGTCCCCGCGCTCACCCTCTTCCCGGTCGCCAAAGCGTTGTCCATCGCCTTGCACGCGTCCACGCACGATCCGGCGACGAGCGCGCGCATGATTTTACCCTCACCCACCGCGTCTCGGTCCCGTCCGCTCGTCTCGGCGTCTCCCGCACCGGCGCTCGCGTCGACGTCCATCGTCGCCGCCGCTTCCACATCATTCGCCACACCGGTCGGACGCGACACGCCGCCGCCACGCACGCCGAGCGCGTTGGACGCGAACGAACCACCCGTCGCCTTCTTACGCGCACGTCGCGCGGTTTTACCCATGGCGCCGGGCGCGCGCGCGAGCGACTGAGGTCCTCGGCGTCCCGAGAGCGCTTTTCGCCTTTTTCTTTTTCTGTCTGACGGCTACGGCGTCTACAAAGGAAACTGTCCTACGAGCATTGACCGGTCTCGGCGTTGTAAAACGCACCGGCACGCGGAATGTACGTTGTGCCGTCGCGCTCGGCTTCAAAAAATACGCGAACGGTGTCGGCGGTGAGCTGACTCGATCGAAACGCGGTGAAGTGTAAGTGCGGCTCGGGACTAAAGCCCACGCCGCCGCTCTCGCATAACACCTGTCCTCGGGTGACGCGGTCGCCAACCTTGACGCGCGCGCTTTTGGCTCGAATGTGTACGTACTCGACGAATAAATCACCGCCTCGGATGTCGTACATCGACGACGCGTGTTCGTCCGTGTTCGCGGTGGAACACGTGGCGCCGGCGCTTCGCGATTCCTCTCGCGCGTCCAACTGTATCACGATGGAATTCCACTTGAACAAGTTCGACACTGCGATTCCGGTGAGCGTGTTCGAATCGTTCACTTCCACGACGACGCCGTCGCCCGCGGCTAAGATGGGCGTCCCCACGTCGCATCGAAAGTCCACGGCGTGAAGATTTCCGGCGAAAAAGTGCGTCAATTCGCCGCCTTCGCTCTGCGTGCAGAGAAATCGATCACCCTGCAGTGGAAACGCGACGCTCTGCGTGTGCGTGTCAAACGGTTTCGGATGCATGGACCACGGTCTAAAATCACTGTCGATGCGCACGTCTCGCACGTCTTTACCGTCCAGTCTCAATCGACACAGGTGCGCCATCGCGCGCGGCGGCACCAAGACGATAAACGTAGTCACGAGCGACTTTTGCCCGTCGTTATCCACCGTCGCTCCCTGCGCGAGCACTTTACCACCCTTTCCGACGCACACCACGTCGTATACGGTGATGTACGCCACCTTGACGACGTCTCCGCCGCCCGCGTTCGTGGCGCTCAGTCTCGGCGCGCCCGCGTCTGCGCCCTCCTCTTCCTCCTCCTCCTCGCCATCGCTCGCGTCCACGTCGATCGCGACGTCCGGGAACACGGCGTCGTCCGAGTACTCGTCCAAATCCACCGCCTCGGCGCCGAGCATCCACGACGACTCGCGCGCGCGCGCGACGTCGAGCTCGATGTGGCAACCGACGCCGGCGCTCGACACGAACGACGACGGGACGTCCACCGCGCTCGCGCCTCGGGGCATGGCGACGCGACGACGCGACGCGGTTCGCGCGGGCGATGACGCGCGCGCGACGCGGTTCGCGAGAGAGGGACGGGGCGGTGACTGCGGTCCGGTCGTCACTCGGCGACGCCATGTCTTTTTCGTTCGGGACGCCGGCGGCGCAATCCGCCCCGGCGACGCCCGCGACGACGCCGGCGCCGGCGCAATCGGCGCCCGCGACGACGCCGGCGCTCGCGGTGCCCGCGCCGGCGACGGGGGCGACGAAAGTCTCGCCGCTTCCGGCGACGCGGTCGTTGTTTTACGCGCTCGATGAACGGCTCGTTGATGAGACGCTGGACGCGTCCACGGCGAGCGCGCTCGAGGGCGCGTTGGACCACGTGACGCGGCTGTGCGAGACGTACACGCCGCCGAGTGCGGCGTCGGCGAGCGCGCTGCGTTCGGGGAGCATCGAGTACGGAGGGTCGACGCTGAAGATGAGCGCGACGACGGCGAGCGTGGCGGAGGCGTGCGCGAAGAGATTGCGTCTGGACGAGACGCAGGCGTACGTGCTGTTGCGGCGAACGCTCAAGGAGTGCGATATGCCGAGACCGACGGAGGCGACGGAGGAGGTGGTGCGAGAGGTGATGCGGTTTTACTTTCGCGAGAGGTTGGGGACGATCAAGTGCGCGCACACGCTGCTCGCGAGGAGCGCGTCGACGTCGGCGTCCACGGCGAAAGACGGCGACGAATGGGAGAGCACGGTTCAGAAGATGATCGATCGAGGGCTCGAGGATAACTTGTACCGCGCCATAGAGCGTCACATGAGCGGAGCGAGCGCGACGGGTCCCGAGGGTGCGAACGCATCGGACGCCGCCGCGTGGGCGGGGCAAGCGCTCGAGGAAACCGTCGCGCTCCTCGAGGTGTTGTTCCTCCTGTACTACAACAGATTGAAGTGCTCGCCGGATAGATTTTTGCGTTTGGCGAAGATATTTGAAAAGGGGGCGCTGAGACGCGCGCCGTCGGCATCCATCGAGTTGGAGTTGCACGTGCCTCAGTCGCAGGTGAACGCGTTCACGGAGGACATTCGCGCCCTGTGTAACGTGATCCTCATCGCGGCGATGGATTTAGAGGGATTGATTGATCGATTTTCGGGTAAGAGTTTAAAGTCGCACGGCTTTTTAGACGCGAACGTGATCAAGTCGGTCACCGAGATGTTTGAAAAATGGCAGAGCGACGCTGCGCACGGTCCGACGCTTTTGGGCTGGTCCACGTTCCTCACCTTGTTGCCGACAGATGCCGAATTCATGCCGGGAAGCTTCTCGATCGACGCGATGACACAGAAAGCGAACGAATGCGGGATTGGGGCGCTGTCGAAGCTGCTGGATGCGGAGCAACTGCGTGGTCAAGACACCACCGTAACGTTGCACAAGAGCGTTCTCAAGAATATGTTTGCGACCATTCTCGCGGCTTACGACATGCTCCCGGTCCATCGCTTACCCGCGTTTGAATTGAATCAGATATTGAATGTTCTCGAAAAGCTGCTCGCGGATCAACCGATCCTGTGTGAGCAGTTTTGGGGCGGAGCAAGAGAGGATGGCCAAGAAACGCCGCTTTTTGCCCTTCTCGAGGGTTGTCGGGAACGGTTCCCGTATGATTCAGTTCCGTTGCTTCGAGTGCTCGCAGCTTTGTCCGAGGGACATCGCGCAGCGGAATGCGCATTGGCGTACATAGCCCAGCTCCCCACCGTGGCGTTGCCCGTTCCGTCGCGAGACATCTTGCAGAGAGGGATCAAGCCCAACGACGGAGCCGAAATGGACGCGAGCTCTGGCATGGTGAGAGGATCCGTCACCGCTCTTCACCGATTGACTAGTCCTTACATCTCTGGGGGATTTATCGAAGCCGGTATGAGTGGATTGGCCATGAACTTGGGCGCACAGACGACCCCTCTCATCATTTGGGCGGCTCCGGCGGACGGGCTCCACCTCTGTTTGACTCGACTCTCCATTCTCACCAACGCCGGCTTACACGGCAAGTTGAAGGCGACTGAGATGAGTGAATTGGACGCTATTACGCTGTTCCTCTCAAAGGTTTTGGTGCACGCGCCGTCTTTTGCTCGCCCGATGCTGGCGTGCGATATAACAGAGTCCGTTCCGAAGGGTTCGCCGACGGACATCCTGACGGGTCTTTCGCTCGCTTTGCACGTGTGCAGCAAGTCTCTGCTAACGGAAGATAATGTCCGACGAACGGCTACCATCGTGCGCGCTTTGACGCCATTAGCTGCAGCCGAACCATCGCGGACGATCGCCGAGGTACTCGAAGCGCCGATTCTCTCAGGAACGCCCGGCACGGGCGTGCCCGGATTGATTCACGCCATTCGTGATAGCGAATCGCGACTCGGTGAGTATCCGCTCTCATTAGCGGTGCTCGGGTTGGTCGAGACGCTCATTCGTCACGGAGGATTGGGGACGAGACTCGAAGCGCTCGTCGACCACGTCATGCAAGAAGTCGCCGTGCGTCACGTGCAATGGAGATACAAGCACAGAGCGGATAAGTGGGTCGTTCACGCGGCAGTGCAGCGAATCGTGTACGAAATTTTCGTTCCGAGACTTGGTGATTTTGCGATGCAGCTTCGGAACAAGGTACTCGCTTACTTTGTCAACGACAAAGCGATCAGCTTCGGATCATTTGCGCCTCTCGTGTACGACGCGCACGCGCTTCGCAAGTTGCACGAAGAAGGCGGCACGCCTCGCGCGGAAGAAGTCACGGCGCTCGAGCAGGCGATCGCTGTGTCTCTGAAGTCACTGCCTCTCATCGTGTTTCACGCCGGAAACAGATTCGGTGGGGAAATTGAAAAGATGTTTTTGGTCGAAACGAACAACCGAGGGGCGCCGTTTGCGAGTTCCATCGCTTCGTACGCCGCGTACCCGTACGCCGCTGCTTGCTTTCCGCTCGCGTTGCCCGCCCTTATTCCGTTGTGTGCGGTGGCGGCAAACACGCCAATGGCGGCGACGCTCGACAAAAACGACAGAGCCGAGATCTTGACGTCTCTGCAAAGAATGTTCAAACACGCGGACGTCGAGACGGACGCGATAGCGGACGCGGCAGACTTGCTGAGCGCGGGGATTGCGAACCAGCCGGAATGGGTCGATACCTTGCTCGTCCCTGAGGAAGAGCCTGTAGACGCACTCAGTACACCTGCGCCTGCGCTTCCATCGGCGGCCACGAATGCCATCGCGGCGGCGCCCGCATCCGATACGGCGCTCGTCACGGCGCCCACGACGCCCACTCCGGCGGCGCAGACGCCGGTCGCATCGGAACAAAAGAAGACGAAGAGTGCGGATGGAGCGCTCGCCTTGATTTGGAATATTTTAGAAGACCCGGCAAAGATCTGCGCGGCTTCTCCGCGTTGTCTGCGCGCCATCGCGCGCACGCTCGACATGCTTTGGCGACGTCGACCGCTTCTCGATCATTCCGTCGAGACGCTCAAGGTGAGGGATGGCGAGCTCTGGAAGAGACTCCTCGCGTGCGCCGACGTGCCGAAGCAGATGGACGCGGGTGATTCGACTTCGCTTTCGTACGGTTTGAGCACGATGAGCTCCGTTTTATCTATCTTTGCCGTGGAGATGGACCTCTCTCGCGCCGGAGACGAGTCGTCGAACGCTACGTTTACGTCTCTCGCGAAGGAATGGTGCGCGTCATCTCGCATTAGCGATTGGTTGGACACGTGTCTACTGAAGGATGGATGCTCGCGCATCCGGAGACAAACGCAACACGCCGCGCAGACGTTTGTGTTGCGATGTGTGGCGACGTTGGAGCGCGAAGAACTGTCTGCGAAGCGTGCGCCTCTGATGGCTGATGCGACGCTTCAGCACGTGTGCGGTCAGATTAGAGACGCGTTGCTCTCACATCCGGCGGGTAAGGATTTACGCGCGAACGGGGCGAGTAATGTCGCCATTTTAGAGGCCGTGGCGCAGGAATCGGCGAATAGTTCTCCGAATTCGGTCACCTCCACGGATCCGGTTCACAAGTTGCTCGCAGCGGCTCGTGAAATTCACGTCGAGAGCGCCGTCTTCGCCCCGGCTCCGCTCGGTGTCTCGGGCATCGCAGAGTACGGAGAGTCGTATCTGTATGACTCACGCTGGATTCGCGTCGCGAATGGGTGTTCTGAAACGGTCAGCGACGAGCAATGGGGCGCGCCGGAGGGAATGCTCGCGGGATCTGCTCGCGTCGTGAGCGGTCAACTTGCCGAGACGTGTCTTGTGTCGTCGGTGGCCGACGCGCAAGCCTCAGCCGTGTGTTCCTTGACGTCGTTCATCAGCGCAGCCGCGGGCAGTGAATTGCCGAAGATGCACTCTGGAGTTTTCACGACGAATGATGCGCAAAAGAATCACACATCCTTACTGGATGGATTTTCCAGGGACGCTCGCAAGAAGCTCGTCATGGACGCCGCGGCGAAATTCGCGGCGACCATCGATGCGGACACGTCGAGTTCGGCGACGTACGTGAGTCCGTTGGCGCTTGAAATCGCAAACCTCTTGGCCGTCTCGACCCAACTTTGGAGCGTTTCAGTGTCGAAAGCTTCACCGCAGACACCGGCGGAGGCTGACTTTGAGGTGGTGCAGAGAGTCATCGGCGTCGTGTCGTCCGTCTTGGCCAGTCGCTCGACGTCTTCGGGATCACCGGTTCGCGAAGCTTCGTCGCTCGTGAATCCGCTGTTGACGACGCTGTTGTTCGCCATACGCGCGTGGAGAGCGGGCGCGCATTCATCGAAAACCGTGCAGCCGAGCTACGAGCTCGGTCAAAGCGCGTTGCCGCTTATTCCTCTTGTCTGCCACGCGGCGGCCACGGTGATGCAAGACACACCCAAGGCGACGTCGAGCATGGCGCTCATGCTGCTCGAAGACATCGCGAGAGACTTGCTTCCGACGTCTGCGCTGCTCCAAGTGCTCAGCGCGCATAAGATTTTGCCACCTCTGAAACCGGCAACCGGCGACGACGACGTCGACAGTGTCACCATCGCTGCGCTCAACACGTGCTTGAGCTTGTCTCAGAGTGAGCAAGGCGCTGAAATTCTTCTCGCGTCCGACACCGTGCGACAACTCGCCGTCCTGTGCGTGGAATCCAGCAACGCAAAGACGGCGACCGATCACGACATTTACTGCTCGGCGTTGCGCGTCACGGCCATGCTCGCCGGATCACCGCTCGCTGTGCGCGACATCGAGGTTGGCTCTGATTTGGTGCACTTTTGCACCGTGTTGGAAACACGCATGCTCGCGGCGTTGTTGCCGAAAGAAATCACGGTCGCCTCGTTGCGAGAGGCCGAAGTCACCGCCTTCTTCTTCGGACGTCTCGCGTCGACGTTCGGCGCTCAGTGGCAAGTCGCGTCTCCGGAAGGTCAAATGCGTTGTCGCACGGCGTGCGGCGCGTTCCTACGCTGGTTCGCGGCGCCGCAAGTTGTGAGCGGGATGAAATGCCCTCGAAAGACGGTCGCGGACGCCGAACTCGCGACGAAACCGCCGGCAACGCGCGCTCGACAGGCTTGGTTCCAGGCGACGGCGAGAGGAGACTCGATGCGCGAGCCGACGTCGCCCCTCATCGGCGCGGCTCCGCGCGGGTCTCCCATTGCCGACGCGTCGACGCGAGCAGGAAACGCATACTCCGAAGCCATCGCCATCGCCATGTATCGCACCGCGCGCGAGGCGTGCGCTTTCCTCGCCTCCTTCCCGCGCGCCGTCGACGCGGCGACGCTCGGTTTCGACGTCACGGCGTCGCTTCGAGACCAATGCGACGCCCTCGCGTGCGACGATATCGGGACCAACGCCGCCGATCCATCCAACACCACCGAAACCGCTCTCATCGACGCGCTTCGCGCGCTCAAAACCGCCGCGGAGACCGTCGAACGACTCGAAGCCGCCGCCGGGTCGACGAAATCGCCGCCGACGACCGCCGCGTCCGCGAGCGATCTCACCCCCGCACCGCGTTCACCCAGATCCCCCTTCGCGTCGACGCACCACCACTGAGCGCGTAATCAAATCAATCAATCACATCACGTAACCCGGGGCGACGCACGCCTCCACCCATCCTCGCCTTCCCGCGACGCGCGCGCGCGCCCGACCCCCGCGCGCCGGCGACCGACCGACCATTCGTCCGACCGACCGCCTCGCGCATCTTATCCTCGACGGTGCACTTTTTTAGCGCATCCATCCACACGGCGCACACACACCCCACACTACGTACACCCACGCCCAAAATTTAAAAAAAATCACGCGATCGCCGCTCGATGGATGGATCCGATACGCCCGGGAGACG
>Ga0208410_1000561_pt1 | contig 21242 bp, 19 predicted proteins | sample ETN02SmetaG_3_FD_185787 | JGI IMG/M metagenome (GOLD analysis project Ga0208410, IMG submission 185787) | Marine microbial and viral communities from oxygen minimum zone, Eastern Pacific Ocean - ETNP2014F10-02SV257 (SPAdes) (version 2) | ecosystem: Environmental > Aquatic > Marine > Oceanic ... | reverse complement strand
ACAATGGCTTCGGCAGGAGGCTTAATCTTTGGAGTTATCAATATTGTAGGAAACTTTGGAACTGTCTTTGTTGACCAGGCTTACTGGCAACGTGCAATTGCTGCACAACCAAGTTCCACTGTAAAGGGTTTCTTACTTGGAGGAATGTGCTGGTTCGCAATTCCATTTACACTAGCAACTACTATGGGGCTTACGGGGGTAGCGCTTGATGTCAACCTGACTCCAGAGCAGGTGCAGCTCGGACTTGTAGTTCCAGCAGCAGCATCCGTACTAATGGGTGAGATAGGCGCCATCATGGTACTAGTCATGCTATTCATGGCTGTGACTTCGGCAGGATCTGCAGAACTAATCGCAGTATCTTCGTTGATTACATATGATGTATACCGTACGTACAAGAATCCGAATGCTACTGGAAAGCAGCTGTTGAAGGTAAGTCGTGGTGTTATAGTTGCGTTTGGACTTGGAATGGGTGCGCTTGCGGTCGTACTGTTAGGAATGGGATTAAGCTTAGGATTTGTATACTTAGCAATGGGAATATTGATTGGTTCGGCGGTCATACCTATCGCGTTAACGATTATTTGGAATAGAACCACCCGTGCAGGTGCGGTAGCTGGAGCCTTGATAGGTGTCTGTCTATCACTAACCACCTGGACAAGTGTTGCAGCATCTGAAGCAGACGGTGTCATAGATATAGCATCACTTGGCGGTGCATTCCCAATGCTTTACGGAAATGTAGTTGCAATATTATCATCTGGATTAATCTGTATAGTCATCAGTTTGGCTCAGAACAAGAAATACGATTGGAAAGAGTTGGACCAACACATGTCACTTGTCACTGACGATATGGAGCAACACGAAATCACTGCTACAGAAGTTGCAAAACGTGAACAAGATGAAGAACAACTAAAGAAAGCCTTCAAGTTCAGTGTTAGAGGTGGAGGCTTGCTCACTTTGATAGTTATCATATTCTGGCCAATGCCATTGTACTTCTCAGGATTCGTCTTCGACTTTGGATTCTACGGACTCTGGGTAGGAATTGCAATCGCCTGGGTCAGCGCTGCAGCCGCAATCATCATATTCATGCCGATTGTGGAAGCAAGAAAAGGCTTTGCAGAAGTGTTCTCTGGCAAGAAGCACGCCTCTGCAACAAAATAACCCCTCTTTTCCCTTTCAATGATGTATTCATCAAAAACATTCGTGTATTTGCCCCAAAAATTCTTTTTAATGCGAGAGGATATGCTTTAACATGACATCTTGCAGCGGTTGCGGTCTCGTACTTGGAATGAAAAAATACAAGTTCAATAAATTTTGGAGAATTCCTGGAAGTTATTGTAAACCTTGTATGTTAAAAATTGGTCAAGATTGGGAGAAGAATGGTAAAGTCACATTACCTCAAAAACCATGTGATTTGTGCCAAACTGAATTTTTCTTCCTAAACACTGCATGGCAGGGTAAAAAGCAAAAGCACTTTTGCAACATTTGTCATAAAGTTGCCGCCAGTGGAGTACTACCTGACAAAAGTCGTGGTGACATGAAACAGAAATTACCTATTCCAATGCTCATTATTGGTGCACTTGGAGGATTAATGATGATTTTAGGAATGGTGTTTACATTAACTGGTACTTCGTCTGGTGAAATGAGTCTTGTCAATATTTTATTTGGTGCATTTACAACAGCTGCTGGCTTTATGTTAGTTAGAAGAACGATTAACAATAGGCGGATGTTGCTGGGTAATATCTAGAACAAACTATACAAACGTCCTAACGAAACACTTGTCGCAGGATCAACTGTTGCAATTTCTCCATCAACTTTGACCTCATATGTCTCAGGATCAATCTCTATTTTTGGTGTGGCATCATTGTGTACCATGTCTTTTTTTCCAACATTTCTACAATTCTTTACTGCAACCAATCTTTTATTGATATTCAACTTATCTTGTAATCCGTCATCTAATGCAAGTTGTGATGTAAATGTGACTGATGTGGATTGTTTTGTTTTTCCAAGTGCTCCAAACATTGGTCTGTAATAGACAGGTTCTGTAGTTGGGATTGATGCGTTAGGATCTCCCATCAATGCATATGCAATGAATCCGCCTTTTACAATCATCTTTGGTTTAATTCCAAAAAATTGTGGCATCCATATTACAATGTCTGCCATCTTGCCATTTTCTAATGTACCTACATGTTCTGATATGCCATGAGTTATTGCAGGATTTGCTGTAATTTTTGCAACATATCTTTTAATTCTAAAATTGTCATTTCCCTCGGAATCTTCTGGTAATGCCCCTTTCATTTTTTTCATTTTATCTGCTGTTTGCCAATTTCTGGTGGTTGTTTCTCCAACTCTTCCCATTGCTTGACTATCTGATGACATCATGCTGATTGCACCTATGTCATGAAGTATGTCTTCTGCAGCAATTGTTTCTGCCCTAATCCTGGATTCGGCAAATGATATATCTTCTGGAACTGATGGGTTGAGATGATGGCATACCATCATCATATCTAGATGTTCTTCCAGAGTGTTAGTGGTAAAAGGCCTTGTAGGATTAGTCGATGACGGCAAAATATTAGGTTCTGAGGCAATTTTCATGATATCTGGGGCGTGGCCTCCTCCTGCTCCTTCTGTATGATATGTGTGAATTACTCTCCCATTGATTGCAGCAATTGTATCGTCAACATATCCACATTCGTTTAACGTATCTGTATGTATTGCAACTTGTGTATCTGTTTTGTCTGCCACATTTAGAGCCGAATTTATTGTAGCTGGAGTGGTTCCCCAATCTTCGTGTAACTTTAAACCACAAGCTCCTGCTCTTACCTGTTCCATAAGCGATTCTTCTCTTGAATCATTTCCTTTACACAAAAATCCAAAGTTCAATGGAAATTCTTCTACTGCCTCAATCATTTTATGAATATTGAACTCTCCTGGAGTACATGTTGTGGCATTTGTTCCATCTGCAGGTCCTGTACCTCCGCCAATCATTGTAGTTGTTCCATTACAAATTGCATCAATTGCCTGTTGAGGAGAAATAAAGTGAATGTGACTATCTATTGTACCTGCTGTACAAATTGTATGTTCGCCTGAAATTATTTCTGTGTTCGATGAAACGATAATGTCCACATCATCCATGACATCTGGATTTCCTGCATTGCCTATGCCTAAAATTCTACCATCTTTAATTCCGATATCTGCTTTAATTATTCCTAATTTTGCATCAACAATTACTGCATTTGTTATAACTAAATCTGCTGATTGATCCCGTAAAACTCCGCTTGCTTGTCCTAATCCGTCTCTTGCACTTTTTCCTCCGCCGAAAACTAACTCATCCCCATGTTTGATTAAATCTTCTTCAACTTCTAAAATTAAATCGGTATCTCCTAATCGTACCTTATCTCCTTTTGATGGTCCAAACAATTCGACATATCGATTTCTTGGTATTTCCAAACTTCCTTGTTCTTCAGTTATATCTTCTAGTGAATTTTTGAATCCATTTTCATGTAGTTTTTTTATTGCTTCGTCACGTTTTTCATTAAGACTTCCGCTTACCATTCCGCTAAATCCGTAAATTGTTTTTGTTCCACCAAATTCTACTAATTGAACATGTTTTGACTCTCCAGGTTCAAATCTGATTGATGTTCCTGCAGAAATGTTTAGATGAAATCCTAGACTTTTTTCTCTGTCAAATTCCAGTGCCTTGTTTGCCTCTGAAAAATGTGTATGAGAACCAACTTGAATTGGCCTATCGCCTGTATTTGCAACAGTGATTTTTAGAATTTTTTTGTCTTTGTTTGCTACTATTGCATCTTCTGTTGGGAAATATTCTCCTGGAATCATCTTCAATCACACAATTGGGTCGTGAATTGTTACCAATTTCGTCCCATCCTCAAATGTTGCCTCTACTTGTATAGTATGAATAATTTCTGGAACTCCTGGAAGTACGTCATCTTTTCCTAGAACGTTTTTCCCTGAACTCATTATTTCTGATACGGATTTTCCATCTCTGGCTCCTTCTAATATGTGATCAGCTATTAGCGCAACAGATTCTGGATGATTCAATTTCAATCCTCTTTCTTTTCTTCTTAATGCAACCTGTGCAGCAGTAAAAATTTGTAATTTGTCAATTTCTCTAGGCGTCAAAAACATGAATAAATTTCAGTTTCAATGTATTTAACGATTAGAAAAGCATTTTGTATTTAACTTTAAAACACAGTAATTAGCACTATTACTGTTGTTAGTCGCTGACACCATTCTAGGAAATTCATATCACGGAAATTCTCTTAAAGACAAAATTAATTTTGCAAAAGAAAACAACACTTTGCAAAGATTATTTTTATCTCGTACTCAAATGGAAAAATCACATCTACGTGTTGAAACTGAAATTGGATTGGAAATTGGTTTGTCATTAGATCCTGGAACTGTCATGCATAATGGTGACGTTTTTGAAATTGATTCACATCTGATAGTTGTTCATCAATTACCTGAAAAAGTAATTCGTGTAATGATACATGAAAATGAATGGTCGCCAAATTTACTTGTTCAGTTAGGTCATATCATTGGAAATAGACATCGTCCATTATCTATCACATCTGACGGGTGTATTATGTTCCCAATACACGATGAAACCGAAGTAGAATTATTCAAAAAATTATTTTCTGACATAATTGATCATCTTGAATTAATTGTTGAAGATGAAATATTTGTTCCAAACAAAGGAATGAATGCTCATGAACACTGATTTATCAGATCTGACTCTCATGCAGATGTCGGATTCTTTTTTCCCTTCTGGTCTTTACACAATGTCAAATGGATTAGAAACAATTTTTGATGAAAAACGTGCTTCATCTCAAAATGATATTTCTGATTTTCTTGAAATTACGTTAGAGCAACAATTGGGTCCTGCTGATTCTGTAGCATTATCAAACGCATACGATTGTGCAAAAAATGATGATCTTTTAGGAATCATGAACTGTGATGATATACTATATTCAATGAAATTAATCCAAGAATCTAGAGCCGCATCGTGCAGAGCTGGTTCTCAAACAATAAAATGTGTCTCTGCTATGTCCTCTCATGCAATTCTTGAAAAATTCTCTGAAAAAATAACCAAAAATGAATCTCCTGGAATGCATCCTGTAGTGATGGGCGTGTGCAGTTTTGCCATGGGTGTTAAAAAAGAGCAGGCAAAACAAATGATGATGTATGGTTTTTGTGTCAGTGTTACTGGTGCCGCATTAAGATTAGGTATAATTGATCATATACAAAGTCAAAAAATCCTTCATGAAATTAAACCAAAAATACAACAAATTTTAGAAAAATTTTCAGATATGAAAATTAATGATTGCTGGCAATTTTCTCCCAACTATGACTTATTCCAAATGACTCATGAAAACAAATTTTCTAAAATGTTTATTACGTAAAGACAAATTTTTTCGTTATGACTAGAATTCTTCGTGTAGGTATTGGTGGTCCTGTTGGTGCTGGAAAAAGCATGTTGATAGAACGTGTTGTTCCATTTCTTGCAAAAAAAAATTATCGTGTTTGTATCATATCTAATGACGTAATATCAAAAGAGGATGCTGATAGAATACGAAAAAATTTAGCAACAGAGCAGGGAATACTGCCTGAAAATATGGTAATTGGTCTTGCAACCGGTGGATGTCCACACACTGCTGTAAGAGAAGATCCTTCAATTAATCTTGCAGTAATTGAAGAAATTGAAACAAAATACAATGATTTGGATTTGATAATTATAGAAAGTGGTGGTGACAACGTAACTACTACATTTAGTCCTGCACTTGCAGATTATACGATATACATTGTAGATGTTTCTGGTGGTGACAAATATCCTAGAAAAGGAGGTCTTGGAATTGAAACAAGTGATCTTTTAGTGATTAACAAAATTGATCTTGCGCCAACTATTGGCGCTGATCTAAATGTAATGGAACGTGATGCAAAAATTGTTAGAAAAAATAAACCGTATGTTTTAGTCAATTGTAAAACTGATCAAGGAGTTGAACAAGTCGCGCAACACATTATCCATGATGTCTTATTTGATGAACCTCCAAAAAACATGCTTACCTCGGTGAAAAGATGAATCTCAAACATTGCACTCCTTCTGATATCCCCCAAGAAATTTTGCAGTATGAAGGTGACGTTGCACAGATGGATGTTGGAAAATCTGGAAAAATTGGATTTTTAGAATTAGAGTTGCAAAATGATTCAGATAAACAAAAAACCATAATCACAAAAAAACAGACACAAGTTCCACTATATGTGCAAAAAGCCTTGCATTATGATTTGGATTATCCTTCCATGGCACACGTCTTCATCTTATCTCCTTCTGGCGGAATACTTCAAGGCGACCGTTATAGAATGGATGTTGAATTAACAAATAATGCAATATCTCACATTACTACTCAAGGTGCTACTAGAATCTACAAAATGGAATCAAATTATGCAACACATATGGTGACGCTCAACGTCAAGGATAATTCCTATTTGGAATTTGTACCTGAACAAATCATTCCATACAAAAAATCAAGATTTTATCAGAAGACAAATCTTACAATTGATGATTCATCCACTGTAGTTTATTCTGAAACAATTGTTCCTGGAAGAATTGCTATGGGTGAAATGTTTGATTTTGATGTATGCTTTCTAAAAACTGAAGGAAAAATTAATGACCGTATTCAATTTAGAGATTCTTCTCTTTTATCTCCAAAAACACAGAAAATTGAATCTCTTGCAATGTTTGATGACAAAACAATTCTCACTTCTGTATACATACTGACAAAAAAACATCTTACAAAAATTAAAGATATGATTGATGAACTGTTTTCTCATACTCAAAACATATCTGGCGGTTCTAGCATTTTGCCAAATGATTCTGGAATTTCAATTAGAATACTAGGAAATTCTTCTGAGGATCAAAAAACAACCATCTACGAAATCATAAAAATTATCAGAAAAGAAATTCTACCTGACTATCTTTAATCTATTCAACCATCTTTAATACATCTGCACCAGTAATTATTCCAATAATTTTTGTTCCTTTTCTTACCAAGATGCATTTTGAATATTTTATCAATGGAGCTAAGGTGCTTGCTGGTGTCTCATTTTCAACTATGGGTGGCGCTGGCTCCATAATATCTTCAATTCTAATCTTTTTTGACACCCCGTCGCTCATATGTCCAATGATTCCTGAATCTGTAATCACTCCTACTACATTATTTTCATCAAAAATTGGAATTTGACTAATCTTTTCTTTATCCATTTTTGTCATTGCTTCTCCAAGCGTGTTAGTTGGTTTTAGTTTGACAATTTTTTGACTACATAATTCTCCTGCGTTATGTGCTGATGCTTCGCTTTCTTTACTTGCTAGAACTTCAAAAATTCGTTTTGCTGTGTTGTAACTTGGAGCGCTACGTCCTGACTCAATTTGATTTATCATAGATGTACTAACTCCAACTAAATTTGCAAGCTCCTTTTGTGTCATGTTGATTTTGAGTCGTTGTTGCTTTATACTCTCAATTGATGGAAGCATGTTGAATTCTGTATCCTGTTACTTTTCTAGTTTTTCTAAGAGTGCCTTGTACATGAATGGAAATATTGTTGTAATTTCTGCATGAATGGTAGTTTCTGTTGCATTTTTTGTTACCTTTCCCCATGATATTGCTTCTCTAACCAATGCACCGCTTAAACTTCCATCAAACTCTTGTGCAGTTGTTACGTAAACTGCATAATCTAATCCCTCTCTGTATTGGTTCCACCAGAGTGTGTGATGTTTTGGAACTCCTCCGCCAAGCATTAGTGCTCCTGATTTTTCAGCCTTGAAAACTAATCCTGAAAGAAAATTTGCATCCTCGATAATGTTTAATTTGAAATCTGAATGTTTTTGTGCAAACATCCATACTTGACTTCCAACTGCTCCATCCATAATTCCTGGAACTACTACTGGAATGTCATTTTTGTAGGCCCAGTACAAAAACGAATCTTCGCCCATGGCTTTTCCTATTTCTCTGTTAATGTCTGCAGTCGACATCTCTTTTTTTCCTTCACTGTATGCTTTTTCTAAAATTTCTTGCACTTTTTCTTCAATTAATGGACCATAACTTTCCATTGGCACCAAAACATTTCCTAATCTGTGAATATTCTGATCTGCTAGTTCTCTATCATCCATTGTAAATGATCCTTCTTTGTATTCTGAAAAATGTCTTGCAATGTCGTGGTCCAATGCACCACATGTTGTAATTACCACATTACACCATTTTTTCTTAATCATATCTCGTATGATTCCTCTAAACCCTGTTGAAACAATTGCTCCGATGAATGACAGAAATTTTGTACATTTTTCGTCACTAATCATATTGTATAATATGTCGACACCTTCGGCAACATTTCTTGCCTCAAATCCTCCTGCTTGTTCTAGTTCTTTGAATATGTCATCTGTGGCTGAATTATTTGTTATATCCACATCTTTAACGGGGCGTCCAGGTGTAATCATGATGTTTTGAAATAAGTAGCAGACTAGATATTCGTTATGATAATACGTTATTAATTCTAGAACGCTCTTTCTATGTATCGTGAAACGAATTCTCATCTTAGGCGGTGGTTTTGCAGGAGTTGAATGCTGTCTCAAACTGGAATCCTATTACAAAAACGATGCCGAAGTCGACATTACTCTTGTCAGTGAAGATAATTTTATTCTCTTTACGCCAATGTTACCTCAAGTGGCATCTGGTACTATTGAGACCCGGCATATTGTAACTCCAATTCGAACTTTGATTAAGAAATCAAAATTTTATGAAGCAAAAATCAAATCAATTGATCCATATGGAAAATCCGTATCTCTAATTGGAATAAATGAGAATCGTGAAACTCTTCTTAATTATGATATACTTGTAATTGCACTTGGAAGTAAAACTAATTTCTTTGGAATGAAGAATGTAGAAGAAAATGCATATAGCATGAATACAATTAATGATGCAATTTTACTTCGAAATAGAATAATTGATCTTCTTGAGCAAGCAGAAAATGAAAATGATCCTGTCTTGAGGAAATCATTACTTCGAATAGTGGTTGTAGGTGGTGGTTTTGCAGGAGTTGAGACTGCTGGTGAACTAAATGATTTCATAAGTGATGTAGCAGAATATTATCCGAACATAGATTCCTCTGATGTCAAGGTTTCTCTAATTGAGGCTTCTTCTGAAATTCTTAGCGGATTCCCACAAAACCTTGCTGGATTTGCCAAGGAAAAATTAATTGAGAGAGGAATCAGTCTGGTTCTTAACGCAGGTGTAACGTCATTTGATGGAAATGAGGTTTTGCTTGAAAGTAATTCAAAATCAAACAAAGTACTTGTAAGCGATTCTTCACAAAAAGTAGGACATGCACAACTAACTGAAATCCAATCAATACCTACGCGTACTTTGATCTGGACTGCTGGAATCACTCCCGTTGACCTCATAAGAAATTCGGCATTTGAAACAATCAAAGGAAGAATTGTAGTAAATGAATTCTTACAATCCAAAGAATTTCCTGATGTTTTTGCAATTGGCGATTGTTCCTTATTTGATCCCGGTCTCTCAATGAAAAAATTTCCGCAGACTGCACAAATTGCAGAGGCTCATGCAAAAACTGCTGCAAGTAATATACGGAAACTACTAACTCGTAAACCTATGTCAAAATTTGATTATGTCTGGAAGGGCCAGAGTGCGATTATTGGTAAAAACACTGGAATTGCGTCATTTTTTGGAATAAATATTGCAGGATTCTTTGCATTTGTTCTCTGGAGAAATCTTTACCTCTCAAAGATAAGAAGTTATGACAAAAAACTACGTGTGTTAATTGACTGGAATCTTGATCTATTCTTTAAGAGAGACATTTCTAGATTTAAAATCACCAAAAAACAATCTCTTTAATTCTGAATTGATTGTTATTTTATTCTAGTATGATTGAGAAAACTCCATACAAAAGCACAAAAACTCCTCCAAGTATGATGGCTTTTGATAACATTCCCATTGGTTACTTGAAAATCTTAAAAAATTAAAGTATTAGTATTTGACATTCGATATGTTGAGTAATCTGCCATTTCTTGCAATTTTACTTGTTGGAGTGTTTTCTATAGGTCTGATCTCTATGGCTGAAGCACACCCTCATATCTCTCTTGAAGTGATGAATACGCACTCCCATGAGGTGATGTCGAGTCAAGATTTTGTTGTTCATACATTTGAACAAGTAATTCTATTTGTAGGTCAAATACAATCTGCTATATTTAGATAAATTATTTTTTCTTAGGTCTTTTATCAAATGCTTCTTTAACCAATTCTTTTGCTTTTTTGATAGTAATCTTCTCTTTAGATTTTCTTAGTTCTTCAACAGTTTTGGTTTTGGTCCATCCTTCAGACACTGCTGTTTCTAATGTTGTTTTTACAAAATCAGATGATACTTTTTCTCCTTTTTCTAATTTCTTTTCTAATTTTGCAATCTTTGATTCTATCTCTTTTTCAGTTTGTACTTTCTCTTTTTTTGGTTTACTACGTTTTTTCTTAGGTTTCTCTTCTTCTGCATGTGGACCGCCAGAAACAGTTTTCTGAACATATCCTCTTGGAAGTGTTGCGCCTTTCTTAGTCATTTTTTTAATGTATTCTTCTTTTTCTTCTTCCATCATTTTTTTGATTTCAGATTTACTTTTCTTTTCTTCTTTTTCATTATCTTCGGCCTCTTTTAGCATTCTTTCATTTTTCTCATCTTCGTCATCTTTTTTCTTCTTCAAATCTTCTTTTAGCATTTTCTCAGATTCAGCCTTTTCTTTTGCTTCTGCCTTTTCTCTTTCTTCGGCTTCTCTCAAAAATTTCTCTGCCTTTATTCTCTCTTTTTCCTCTTCTTTTTTGATTTGTTTATTCACTGATTCATCTTCGTCATCTTTTTTCACATCGACTTCTTCGACAGTTTCAATTCTTTGTGTACGTCGTTTACGAACAAAATTTCTTGTATCTTCTGCAACAGTTGTTGGCTTGCTTTCAGATTCTCTGAATCCTTTGAATACATTTGAAACTCGTTTTTGAATTGTTGATTTTGCTCCTGCCAAAATTTCTGCCTTTGCTTCTTTCACGTCATTCTTTTCTTTTACAGATTCGGTTTTTTGTTCTATTTCTGACTCTATCTTTGATTTTGGTCTTAATTTTTTTGAAATTAATTTCTTGTATTCCTTGCCTGCTTCTTTTTCTAACTTTAATCTTCTTGCAATTCTATCTTTTAGCTCTTTAACTTCTAATTCTTTTTGTTTTTTCTGTACTTTTTGAATTTCAGATTTTACCTTGTCAAATTTTTCAAGATATTTCTGTTCATAGTTTTGAAGAATTTCTCTTCGTGAACTACCTGAACCTTCTTTTTTTGATGAAAATTTCCATTTCATACGTATATTTTTACAATTTTATAATTATACTGTGAATTAGTTCTATTTGTTTAGAACATAATTTTATTTTTTTAATTTTCTAGTCTTTTTCTGTTCTATTGATGCTTGTGCTGCTGCAACAATTGCTATAGGAATTCTGTGTGGTGATGCACTAACATAGGAGACGTCGGCAGAATGGCAGAACTTGATTGAATTTGGATCTCCTCCATGTTCTCCACAAATTCCAATTTCCAAGTCTTTTTTGATATCTCTTCCTTGTTTAATTCCAATTTTCATTAAATGCCCTACTCCGTTTACATCGATTGACTGGAATGGACTGGTTTCTAATAGCTCTTTTTCCATATATTCTGGAAGGAATTTCCCTTCTGCATCTTCTCTACTAAAGCTAAACACTGCTTGTGTTAGATCATTTGTTCCAAAGCTGAAAAATTCTGCGGTATCTGCTAATTCGTCAGATGTAAGGCATGCACGAACGACTTCAAGCATGGTTCCAAAGTTAATCTTGAATTTTTTCTTGTATTTTTGCTCTATCTGTTTTTTAACATCGTCATAAATTGATTTGATGTAGTTTAACTCTGCTAAACTTCCTACTTGTGGGATCATAATCTGTGGTTTTGCGTTAACTTTTTTCTTTGCAAGTTCTGCTGCGGCTTCAAAGACTGCAGTAATTTGCATTCTATAAATTTCTGGATATGTGATTGCAACTCTTACTCCTCTATGTCCCATCATTGGATTGATTTCAGCTAATTCTCGTGCTCTGTCTAAGACACGTTGAGTTTTTGCACTCTTGTCATTTTCTTTATTCATTTTATCTTTCAATTCTTCAGGATTTGGTAAAAATTCGTGTAGTGGTGGATCTAACAATCTAATTGTAACTTTGTAACCCTCCATTGCTTTTAGAATTCCAATGAAATCCGTTTTTTGCAATTCTTGTAATTTTTTGAGTACTTCATTTCTTTCCTCTTCTGATTGAGCCATAATCATTTCAACAAATAGTCCAATTCTGTCTGTTTCGTTAAACATTCTCTCTGTTCTACACAGGCCGATTCCTTGTGCTCCATACTGTCTTGCTAATTTTGCTGCATCTGGGGTATCGGCATTTGCTCGTATTCCTAATTGTTTTGTACTTTGTGCCCAGCTAAGAATTGTTTGGAAATCTTTGGTAACTTTTGGTTCAACTGTTGGTACTTGTCCAATAAATACAGTACCCACGCTTCCATCAATTGAAACCATTTCGTTTTCTTTTACAGTAATTCCGTTTGCTGTACATGTATTATTTTCATAATTAATTTTCAATTCTGCGCATCCGACAATGCATGGTTTTCCCATTCCTCTAGATACAATTGCTGCATGTGATGATTTGCCTCCTAGGCTCGTCAAAATTCCTTCTGCTGAGAAAAATGCTGGTACATCTTCTGGTTTTGTTTCTTTTCTAATCAAAATTACCTTTTTTCCTGCTTCTCCTAATTCTATTGCCTTTTTGACATCAAAAATTGCAATTCCACTTGCAGCACCTGGTGATGCTGCAATTCCTTTTGCTAATTGTTTGTGATCTTTAATTTTTGTTTCATCCATTGTTCTATGTAATAATGCTTCTAGTTGTTGTGCTGGAATTCTGGTTAATGCTTTGTTTTTATCAATTAATTTTTCTTTTACCATGTCCACTGAAGTTTTGACTAGTGCTCCTGCACTCATTTTTGCAGTTCTTGTTTGCAAGAGGTAAAACTTTCCTTGTTCTATTGTAAATTCAATGTCTTGTGGTTCTCTGAAGTGTTTTTCTAATTTTGCACATGCACTGCTTAATTCTTTATGTGATTTTGGCATCTCTTTTTTCAATAATTCTACATTCTTTCCAGTTCTTACTCCTGCAACAACATCTTCACCTTGTGCATTGGTGAGATATTCTCCTTCAATTTCTCGTTTTCCATTATGTCCATTTCTTGTAAATACTACTCCTGTTGCACTATCGTCTCCCATATTTCCAAATACCATTGTTACAACATTTACTGCAGTTCCATTTGCGATATCTTTTGTAATTCCGTTTTTCTCTCTATAAACTACTGCTCTTTCTCCCATCCAACTTTTGAATACTGCTTCTATTGCTAATCCTAATTGTTCATTAGGTGTGTCTGGGAATTTTCTTTTTGTATGGTCTTCACAAATTTTCTTATACTCTGCAACAATTTTTTTGAGTGATTCTACGTTTAGTTTACTATCGTCAGTTACCCCTTGTTTGCTTTTTGCAGAATCTAACACATGATCAAATTTCTCATCATTTACTCCAAATACAACTTTTCCAAATAATTGAATAAATCTTCTATATGAGTCCCATGAGAATCTTGGATTTTTTGTTTGTTGTGCAAACCCTTCTACGGTTTTTTCATTTAATCCTAAGTTCAAAATTGTATCCATCATTCCTGGCATAGAAATTGCAGCTCCTGAACGAACAGAAACTAATAATGGGTTTTTGGTTGAATTCCATTTCTTACCTGTCTTTTTTTCCATTTTTACAATATTTTTCATTACTGCTGGCATCACATCTTTTGGAAGTTTTTTTCCATTTTCATAATACTTGTTACAAACTTCTGTTGTTATTGTAAATCCTGGAGGTACTGGTAGTTTTAGGCGTGTCATCTCGCTTAATCCTGCGCCTTTTCCTCCTAGTAGCATTCGTTTCTTACTATCTGCTTCTTCAAATGCGTAAACTGGCTTATTTTTTACCATGAAAAATTTGTCGATTTACTGGCTTTTTAAACCCTTACAAAATTCGGAGATAATTTTTTCCCAGTTTTTCGCTTTGACAATTCCACTAGCAACTAGAATTCCTTTTGATCCTAGTTCTTTTGCTTTTGAAACATCTTGACCTGAAACAATTCCTGCACCACATAACAACTTTGTAGAATTCTTGGCAGAACTAACTGCCTTTACTGCGTTTGAAATTAGTACCGGTTTTTCAGTAGAAATTGCTCTTCCTGTCCCAATTAATTCTGGTGGCTCAATTGCAATATATGTTGGATTTAATTTTGCATATTTTTTTGCTTCATTGACATTTTTAACACATAACACTGTCTTTAGCTTTAATTTTTGTAATCTTTTCACTAATGAGATTATTTCTTTTTCAGAAATTCTGTGTTCACTATGATTAATTATGGAGCCGTTAATCTTTGATTTTTTAACAATTTCTGGAACCATAAATCCTGTGGTACTTCCAACTTTTTTATCATCTACGTGTTGTGCTAGAACTGTTATCTTAAATTTTGTAATTAATGGAATAAGATGATGTGGGGGTGCTATTGCAATTGGCACTTTGTATTTCTTTGAAATTCTTTCTGAAATTTTAGCTATCTTGATAATCTTGTCGCCGGCAATTTCATCATAATTTTTACAATTTATAATAAACATCTTATTTCCTAATTGAATCAAATGCTTTCTCATATTTGAGTTTCATCATAAGAACTGTCATTGTCAAAAACATGGCAGCTACATTGACTCCGATTATGTATATATCGTCAATTTCAATTCCATAAACGAGCCATAACACTGCACCTGAAAATATTGCAATGACTAAATATTTTGAAACATCTTCTAGTTTTTTTGTTTTATATCCCTGAATGATTTGCGGAACCCATCCAATCAGTATCAGAATTCCTGCTGCTATTGCTACTATGCCTAATGTAAAATCGTCTAACATGTCTAACTCCAGAAAAATTGGTCCAATCCTGTTTGCTTTGGTTTACCGAGAATAGTGTCAAAATCTAGATCCATTGATGATGTGATCTGCTCTAAAGTGCTTTCCATAAACTCCATGTATTTTCCAGAGTCGATTTCATCTGGTCTTGCCAATTCCACTGGTTTTACACCCGGTTTATTCAGTATTTTAACATATGAAATGATGTCTCCTTTTTTTATCTCTCTAGTTGTTTCTAGTTGCTTTGCAGCTCGAATATGTTGTGGAATGGTTTTTACATATTCTGCAGGTGCTTTGCTTAGTGTAACATTAAACGTTAATTCTTTTAGTGGAATGCTTTTTTCTTGAACTTGCTTTGCATAGTCTGCAATTTTATCACTAACCTTCTTTTTTGCATTTTCGAATTGTTCTTCATTTTCAACTTCTGCAAGAATGTCTAGAAGTTCATAAAACAATGTCTTGATGAATGGTGGTGTATGTGATTTTTTTCCTGTTAAACCTTTTACATCGACTTTACCATTTTTTGTTACTCCAAAATAATTTTTTTTCCTATTGCTTAATACTACATATCGGTATTCCTTATCAATTTCTAATTCTACTCCGTGATCATCTTTTGCTACTTTTATGACATTATCGATTTGCTGTGTTGTTGGTTTTTTCACAAAAAGAGAATCTGTATCTCCGTATAGTACATCTAACTGTATTCCTTTACATTTTTCAATTGTATCCATAATGATGTATCTTCCTAGTGCAGTAGTTGCTTCTGCCGCTGGAAGAAAATACAATGGAAATATTTCTGCCCCCATTACTCCATAACTTGCATTAAGTATAACCTTCAAAGCTTGACTTACGACAGTGTAAAGTTGTCTTTCTTCATCTGTAATGTTTTCTTTTTTTGATAAACTTTTGTAATAATTAACTCTCAAGTCTCGTAATGACCCAATAATTAATGATGTTAAGCCATTCTTTTTTGTACATCCCCAATGGGCAGTTCCCGGTATTGTATTTTTTTTACATTCTTCGTGTGGGCATCTAACAGTTTCATATGATAAATTATTTACTTTAATTATGCTTGGGTATAGACTTGCAAAATCCATTACTGTTACTTCAAAATGAACTCCTTCTACTGGCTCTATCACCAGACCTCCTCGATATTTTTTATCTTTGATCACTGCGTCATTTGCCATTCCAGATGATTTCTCTTCAATTTCATTTCGTCGTGGAATAAGAAAATTATTTTTTCTATGTTCATAATACAATAAACTCCGAATCCATTGTGAAACTCCCATTCTTGAAATATCATCAATTGGCATTCTTGCAATTCTGGTGATTACAACTAAAAGATTCATGAGTAAATCTTCATTGAAACTTGTCAGCTTGAATGTTAGATATGCGTCATTTTGACAATATTTTGCAATTTGATAGTATGTCATATTGTCAATCTCTACACCGTAATCCATTTTTTGTTCACCTAAAACCCCCTTTGAAACACTATTGAGAGAAAAATCAGAATATTTCTGTGAGAATACGTAAATCTGAAATGCCTTGTTTGAAAATGTTCTATACAAATCCAAATGAACTCCTTTAGTTAATGTTGCAGAATCTTTCATCATGTACAATGGATTCAATTCTTCTGAAATTCCTAATCTTTTTGAGCGATTATACAGGTATGGTAAATCAAAGCCATCTCCATTGTATGTGATTAGTACGGGATATTTTTTCACTAGTTCAAAAGCATCCTCGATTAATTTTTTTTCTTGGTCTTTTTCGTAAAATACAATTTCAATATTCTTGTCCAAATCATTAACTCCATCTTCAATTCCGTCTCTTTTTAACACAAACACTTTCTTCATTCCATCACTTCCCTCAAACCCAATTGCTGTGACTTTTTTATCTGCAATTTTCACATCTGGGAGTCTTTTTCCGTCTGTCTCTACCTCTATATCCAAACTCATTCTTCGAATTTTTGGTACAGGCTGATTAAGCAAATCTGCCCAGTTTGAAACTTCTTCTTGAAACTGTTTAGTATCTGTCATTCCTGTATTGCCTAATTTATCAAAAAGCATGCCTTTCATTGTCAGGTTTGTTTCTTCTGACATTTCAAAGTCATGTGGAATTATCTTATCGTTTTCAATTCTGTAATACTTTCCAATAATTAATGAATTGTCATAAAGATAGTTTTCATAATATTTGATATCTGACTCCCATGATTCTACCACGTTTCTAATGCTCTGTGTAGTTTGTGTCCCGCCTATCGCCAGTGGGTCTGTCACAATAATTTTTGAAACTGGAATTTCTTTGTCTTTTAATGTGTCAATTTTCTTGACGGTTTTAATCTCTATAACATCATCTCTTTCTGATAAAAATTCTAAATCCTCTGGAGCCATTTTTGAAAAGCAATATGGCTGGTGACCTGTCTTATCTTCCCATATGTAGATTTTTTCAGATTCTGGATTGTAGAATTTGAGGCTAACTTTCTTGTTTTTTCCAACATATGCTGCAGAAATTAAAAGTGAATTTGGAATATTTGCTACTTCGTCTTGTTTAAAATCTTCGACTGCTTCCATGTCTATTCTTCTGCGGAAATCATGTCTTTGGCCCATCTCTCAATGTTATTTTTATCTAAAATTTCAATTTCAACACCTGCTTCTTTAATCAAATCATAATCTGTTTCTGGGTATTCATCTAAGCATACAAATTTTCTAATTCCAACGGTAATTGCCATTTTTGTACATTCCAAACATGGAACATATGTGGAATACAAAACTGCACCTTCGACTCCTGCCTCGATCCCTAAAATTGCACAATGCATTATGGCATTAGATTCTGCGTGGTTACACAAACATCTGTCTAAACCAACACCTGATTGTGTTTTTCCTTCAATTCTGTCTTTACATCTTTTACATCCGCCTTCAAAACAATTTGTAATTCCTGGTGGGGTTCCATTATATCCTGTTGCTAGTTGTCTATGATCTCTTACTATAACTGCACCAACATTTCTGGTCACGCAGTTTGATCTTAATGATGCAAGTTTTGCTTGTAACATGAAATATTCATCCCAACTAGGTCTCTCAAAACTGTCTGACATGAAAATTATTTAATTTGCCAACATATAACCTCTAAGTGACTTCTAATCAATTGTAAACCATAAATGATATGTTCCTCCCTTCTCAATTAATGGGATCAGGATTCTATGAGCACAAATTGATAAAACCTAATTCAATAGAATTACGTGATTATCAGGTCAATCTTGCAAATGATGCAAAAAATGAAAATTCTCTAGTTGTCTTACCTACGGGTCTTGGAAAAACAACCATCGCTTTACAGATCATGGCACATGTTTTATCTCAAAACAAAGGCGGTGTACTACTCTTGGCTCCAACCCGTGTGCTTGTTAACCAACATTTTGATTTTCTTAAAGAAAATTTACTCTTAGATGATATTGGAATTGTTACAGGTGAAGATTTGATAAACAAGCGTAAAAAATCTTGGATAAACAGTGTAGTCTGTGCAACTCCTGAAATCACTAGAAATGATTTGGGTCGAAATATGATTGACATTGATCAGTTTAGTCTTGTAATATTTGATGAGGCACACCGGGCGGTTGGCGATTATGCATACACTGGAATTGCAAGCCATTTCAAAGAAACATCTCTCATACTGGGAATGACTGCTACTCTGCCTAGTGAAAAGGTCAAAGCAACTGAAATTATTGTATCTCTAGGAATTCAAAACATCCTACAAAGAACTGATGAAAGTCCTGATGTTCAACCATACATACAAAAAACAAATACTGAATGGATTATGGTTGATCTTCCACCTGAAATGAAAGCAATTCAAAAATGTCTCCAGATTGCATTAGATGAACGTTATACAACTTTACGAAAAAATGGAATTCAAATTGGACAGAATAAATCTTTGTCAACATTACTTCGAATTCGTCAATATGTACTAACACAAAATCGTATTTCTGCCAAACCCTTATTCACTGCAATTAGAATTACATATGCGTTAAATATTTTTGAAGCACATGGAATCACATCTTTTCTAAAATTCTGTGATAGGACTAAAGCAAAAAAAGGTGTAGGGATAAAAGAGCTTTTTGAAAAAGATGTTAACTTTATGCGTGCCATTGAGCTTGCCAATCTTGCAAAAAGTCAGGGAATGGAACATTCAAAATTACCAAAATTAAAAGAAGTTATTTCTTCAGTTAAAGATAAGGTTCTCATTTTTACAAGTTATAGAGATTCTGTAAATGTGATAAATGATACATTACAGAAAATGGGGGTTAATTCTGAAATTTTAATCGGAAAAGCAGGTGAAACTGGGCTAAAACAAGAAAAACAAATTGAAACTGTTCAGAGGTTTAGAGATGGATTGACCAAAGTTCTTGTCGCAACCCGTGTAGGTGAAGAAGGATTGGATATCTCTGAGGTTAACTTGGTAATATTTTATGATAACGTCCCTAGTTCTATCAGATTTGTTCAAAGAAAAGGTAGAACTGGAAGAAAGGCACAAGGTCGTTTAGTTGTATTAATTGCAAAAGATACTATTGATCAAGTGTATTATCACATAGGTCAAAGAAAAATTAAATCAGCAAAACAGATGGGTGATAAACTATCCAAGAAACTCGAAAATAATGATTTATCATCTACTGAATCTTTAGATGGCTTTCTTTAAGGGTCACTTTTTTTATCATCGTCTGAGCTTTTTTTATCTCCGCCAGGTCCTAACATTTCTTCTGGTTTTACATCATTATCCCAAGTACCCCTGATTCCTTTGAGTAATGCAAGTCCACCTACAGCTAAGATCCCAATTACTCCTGCAAACATCAAATTTCTACTCTGTAATTGTTCATCACAGTCAATTTTTACCTCGACATTTTCGTCTGTATAGTCATAACATTCTGAAAATTCTTTTGTTTGAACTGTAATGTCTTGATACTGAGCTCCAAATACCGCCATGACAATAAATCCTACTGATAATACTCCTACACCGATCATCACAAAACGTATGTCGCTCATTGTAAAATCTAAACATAAACAATATTTTAAGGAATTTGTAATTTCCACTATAATTTTCTAGAAAAAGCGTATATTGCACTTGACGAGTATTACTACAAATGACGAAATGGGCTGATTTTGTAGTTAGTGCCATCAAAAAAGGATCTGGTCTTGCTAACATTTCACATGTACAAATTCATGAAGATCTAGAACATGGTTTTGGTAGTCCTGAATTAATTGACAAATACGAGTTATCTTCAAAAATAAAAAAAGGTCTTACATTTGTTACCGTCCATAAAAAAAATGAAAATGAATGGGCAGTAGGAGAACTGATCAGAACTTATGTCAAGGACGGAGAAGCATACATCAGAACTGATGATAACAAAGTTGACGGTGATAATATTGGGCCAATGCCTTTGGTGGATGAATTAGAAATAGTCTTTAAAGAAATTAAAAAAGAAGAGCCAAAACCTACCCCTCCGCCAAAACCAACTACGCCACCAAAACCTGCCCCGGAACCAGTTGCAGAAAAAACTTCTCCAAAAATAAATCAAAATGATGGTGATTATGAATATGAAGATTCTAAACGAAAATCTCTAGCAGATGAAGCTGAAAAATCTCGCTCAATCAAAACTATGCCTCAGGGATGGAGCGAAAAACCTACAGAACAGGAAATCATTAATGATGAAATTTCTGAAATAAAGAAAAAATCTGAACAAAAAATATCTCGAGAAAAAGAATTCTCTGATTATGAAAAAAATTATCTTAAAGAATTTGAAAAGGGCAAATCAAAAAGTGACAAATTAAAAGAAAAACAAAAAGAACAAGAACAAGAAAAACATGAGGCTAGAATTTCCAGACGCATGGAACTTGAAAAAGCATCTGGGAAAGATTATGAAAAATTATTATCTGAAAAACCAGAGTCAGTTAAAGAACCTGAGCCTGAACCTGTTTCTAAGATTGTAGAAAAAGAAACTAAAGAGGAAAAATCTTCGATAGAAACTCGTATTTCTAGTGTATTAAAGCGAGTAAAATCTGGTGGAGATAGTTCAAGCAAAATTGCAGATGATACTAGAAATTTTATTAGGAAAAAACGTGTTGCTGCAAAACCAGAACCTAAACCAGAACCTAAACC
>Ga0208410_1000558_pt1 | contig 21260 bp, 20 predicted proteins | sample ETN02SmetaG_3_FD_185787 | JGI IMG/M metagenome (GOLD analysis project Ga0208410, IMG submission 185787) | Marine microbial and viral communities from oxygen minimum zone, Eastern Pacific Ocean - ETNP2014F10-02SV257 (SPAdes) (version 2) | ecosystem: Environmental > Aquatic > Marine > Oceanic ... | reverse complement strand
TAGACGTTTAGTAAAGTTTGCTAAATTATCATTGCTAGAATTAAGTTGTTCTTTGAGGATTCCTATATTAAGTCTTGAAGATATACTTTGAAAATTTCTATGTAGCTGATTGGCAAATAATCTCAGTGAAGTAGGTAGTTTTTCTGACAAGGTATTTAAATGAAATTTTTTCTCATCCACATTAGATTTTATAAGAGCAGAAAGTCTTTTCTGATACTCACTTAAATCATTATTAAGTTCTTCTCTTACAGGTGTACACAGCTCAGCAGCAGCAGTTGGAGTTGGCGCTCTTAGATCAGATACAAAATCAATCAAAGTTGTATCAGTTTCATGTCCTACTGCAGAAATAATTGGTATCTTGCTTGCAAAAACAGACCTAACAACATTTTCTTCATTGAATGCCCATAAATCTTCAATACTTCCTCCTCCTCGTGCAATGATAATTACATCAGGAGGTTTAATACTCTTATTAACTCTAATTTGATTAAATCCTGTAACTGCATTTGCTATTAACTCAGATGCATCTTCTCCTTGAACAGGAACTGGCCAAAGTAATACTTCACAAGGAAATCTTTCTTCTAGACGGTGAAGAATATCTTTAATTACTGCTCCTGTTGGAGAAGTAATAATACCAATTGTTTGTGGGAAAAAAGGTATATCTTTTTTATAACTCTCATCAAACAACCCTTCAGATTTAAATTTCTTCTTTCTCTCTTCCAAAAGAGCCATTAACGCACCCTCTCCTGAAGGTTTCAGGCTATCAATGTGAATTGCGTAATCAGATCGTCCTGGATATCTTTCTGAATATCCCGTAGTTAACTTTCCTGAACATACAGCCTCCAATCCATCTTCAGGTCTGAATCCAATCCTTAAGACATTGCTTTTCCAAATAATTCCTCTGATCACAGCATTTTCATCTTTGAGATTAAAATACATATGTCCTGATGATGGTTGCTGTAATCCTGAAATTTCGCCTCTGACTCTTACATAGCCAAAAGAATCTTCTAAAGCATTTTTTATTGAATTAGAAATCTCTGAAACCGAATATTCTTTAATATTTTCTTTAACCATTTCTACTAATTACTATTATGTTACTATAACAATTAATCAAAAGTTTATCTTTATGAAAATTTTAGTCTTAGGGAATGGAGCAAGGGAACATGCGTTGTGCTATGCAATAAGTAAAAGCCCTCAAACTTCTGGTATTTTTGCTATTCCAGGTAACTACGGGATGAGTAAAATTGCTCAGTGCAATAAAATTGACTTAAGTGATTTTGAATCTATCCACATATTTTGTCAGAAAAATCAAATTGAACTAATAGTGGTAGGCCCTGAGGTTCCTTTAGTAGAAGGAATAGTCGATTTTTTTATAAATAAAGATATTAAAATATTTGGACCTGAAAAATTTGCTGCACAGCTTGAAGGCTCTAAGGGATTTATGAAAGATCTGTGCAAAGAATACAATATTCCTACAGCGATTTATGAAAGATTTGACAATGAAGAAAATGCTTTAAATTATCTGCAGAAACAAAAAACACCTATTGTTATTAAAGCAGATGGTCTAGCCGCAGGAAAAGGAGTGACTGTAGCTGAAGATCCTGCCAGTGCAGAACAAGCAGTTAAAGAAATATTTAGTGGAAGGTTTGGAGATGGAATGGAAGTTGTAATTGAAGAATTTATGGAGGGTGAAGAAGCAAGTTATTTTATTTGCTCTGATGGAAAGGATTTTGTTTCACTAGTCAGTGCTCAAGATCATAAAAGAATTGGTGAGGGTGATACTGGTCCCAATACAGGCGGTATGGGCGCGTACTCCCCTGCTCCTATTTTTAACCAAGAAATACAAAAACAAGTCGATGAAAAGATTATTAAACCAACTTTACAAGCTTTCCAGGATAAGGGCTGTCCCTATAAAGGAATACTATATGCTGGATTAATGATAAATAATGGAATTGCAAAACTGGTTGAGTATAACATTCGCTTTGGAGATCCAGAATGTCAGGTGCTTATGGTGAGGATGAAGTCTGATTTAGTAGAGATGATGTTAAATAGTATTGATGGAAAAATAAAAAGTACGAATCTTGAATGGGACGATGATCATTGTGCAACGGTTGTTATGGCCTCAAATGGGTATCCAGGAAAATTTGAAAAGAAAACAATTATAAAAAACTTGGAAGAACTTACTAATGATAAAAATTTTCAAGTATTTCACGCATCAACTGTATATGAAGATGGAGAAGTTAAAGCTGATGGAGGTCGAGTGCTTTCCATAACAGCAAAATCTGGTAAGTTAGAAAATACCTTAGATAAAATCTACAGTTCAATTAATTTGATAGAATGGCCTCAAGGTTATTTTAGGAAAGATATAGGATTTAAAGCATTAAAAAAATGAATACCCGAGATGAAATATTTAGTGGAACAAAAGAAATTGATCAAAAATTAGATTTTGATCATGACTCTTTAAATAGCTATTTAAAAGATACTGTAGGATCAAGTGTACAAATTCGAGACATAAAGCAATTCAAAGGAGGTCAGTCTAATCCCACGTACTTTATAAACACTAATGAAATTGACTATGTTGTTCGAAGAAAGCCGCCAGGGAAACTCCTACCTTCAGCACACGCTGTTGATAGAGAATATAAAGTAATTACTGCTCTTAATAAAACAGATGTGCCCGTTCCAAAAACCTTTTCATACTGTGAAGATTCCAGTGTTATTGGAACACCTTTTTTTCTCATGGAACATGTAAAAGGAGAAATTTTTTGGGACCTCTTACTTCCTGAATCTAGTGCTGAGGAAAGAAGAAAAATATATCTTTCAATGAATGAAACAATTGCAAAACTTCATAGTGTAGATTTTAAAGCCATAGGACTGGGAGACTATGGAAAATATGAAAATTACATGGCAAGACAGATCCATAGATGGTCAAAGCAGTATAAGGATTCTGAAACTCAACATATATCTGAAATAGAAAACCTTATCGACTGGCTTCCTAAAAATATTCCAGAAGATGAGGAAACTTCTATTGTTCATGGTGATTTTAGACTTGATAATATGGTTTTCGATAAAGATTCATTGAAAGTTAAAGCAATATTAGATTGGGAACTTTCAACTCTTGGGAGCCCTATAGCTGACTTCACATATCATATGATGGCTTGGAGATTACCAGTGGGAGCAAAAGGACTGGGAATCCTTGGTGCAAACCTAAAAGAATTAAATATACCTTCCGAAGAAGAATATTCTGAACTTTACTACAAAAAAACTGGTAGGGATAAAATAGAAAACTGGGATTTCTTTATGGCATATAATATATTTCGTTTAGCAGGAATAGCTCAAGGGATTGCAGGAAGAGTTAGAGATGGAACTGCCGCAAGCTCTGAAGCTAAAAACTATGGAGATTTTGTTCCAATTCTTGGAAAGTTAGGTTGGGATATTGTCGAAAATATAAAATGAATAATATGAGTAAAAATTTAGATATAGAATTTGTTAGAAATAAATTTCCTGTATTTAGAAATCCAAAAACAAAAGATTTAGCCTTTTTTGAAAATGCTGGTGGAACATATGTTCCTGACTCAGTAATTAATAAGCTGAATAAATTCATGACTGAAACAAAAGTTCAACCCTATGGCGATTTCTCTTCATCAATTGAAGCTGGAAATGAGATGGACAACAGTATTAGTAAAATTGCTCAACTACTAAATATTGAAAAAGATGAATTTATAATTGGACCTTCTACAACAATGAATATGTTCTTACTATCTAGAGCAATAAAACACTGGTTAAATAAAGGTGATGAAATAATTGTTACTAACCAAGATCATGAAGCAAATATAGGTGCATGGAGAAAACTGGAAGATGAAGAAATTATTGTTAAAGAATGGTCACTAAATAAAGATAGTGCTGAATTAGAAATTGATGAACTTAAATCATTAATTAATGAAAACACAAAATTTATTTGTGTTTGTCATACCTCAAATATTGTAGCATCAATTAACAATCTTAAAGAAATAGTTGATCTAGCTCATAAAAATGACATCAAAGTAGTAGGTGATGGTGTAGCTTATATGGCCCATGATCTAGCAGACCTCAAAGAAATTGACTTAGATTTCTATGGTTTTAGTTTGTATAAAACTTTTGGACCTCATCTAGCTCTATTGTATGGAAAAAAAGAACTCTTAGAAGAAACCAAGAATCTCAACCATGAATTTCTATCAAAAGAAATTCCTTTAACTTTAAATCCTGGTGGGCCTAACCATGAAGAGCTTGCTTGCTTGTCTGGATTAACTGATTACTATGAGGAATTATACAATCATCATTTTTCAGATCAAAAAATAAGCTTACACGAAAAAGGTAAGGCAATATTTAAACTTGTTTATTCACATGAAGAACAACTAATGGAAAAACTGCTTTCATTTCTCAAATCAAAAAATAATGTAAAATTGATTGGAAAATCAACTCACCTTAGAAGCGAAAGAATGCCTACAGTCTCCTTTACTGTTAATAACAAGAGTTCCTTGTTTATAGCTCAAGAAGCAGGGAAAAATGGTATTGGAATTCGAAATGGAGATTTCTATGCATGGCGCTGCCTAAAAGGATTAGGAATTGATACAAATGACGGTGTAATTAGAATTTCAATGGTCCACTATAATAGTATGGAAGAAGTAGATAAACTTATAAAATTTTTAGAGATCAATATCTAATTTCTTAAGACGCTCTTCTTTTTGTCTAATTGACTCCTTCATCGAAAGATCTTCAAGTCTATGATAATCATCCCAATATTTTTCAAACTCTTCATCCTTAACGTAGTTACCATACTGATCTTTTGTAAGTTTTGATGACTTATTCATTTTTATAAATATTTTTTTAACTCATTCCTTGCTATAGATTGTTTATGAACTTCATCTGGACCATCTGCCAGTCTTAGAGTTCTCATACCTGCATAAGCTTGAGCTAATTTTGGATCTGATGTAACTCCTGCTCCCCCAAATGCTTGAATCGCATCATCAATAATCTGGAGAGCCATATTTGGCGCTGCAACTTTGATCATTGCTATCTCATTTTTTGCAACTTTATTACCAACTTCATCCATCATTGCAGCTGCTTTCAAAGTTAATAAACGTGTCATCTCAATATTAATTCTTGCATCAGCTATTCGTTCTTGCCAAATTGAATGACGGGCTATTTCTTTTCCAAAAGCCTTACGTGTCAGTAACCTTTTACACATAGTTTCAAGGGTTCTTTCAGCCAGTCCTATTGTTCTCATGCAGTGGTGTATTCTTCCTGGCCCCAATCTACCTTGAGCAATTTCAAAACCTCTACCTTCACCGAGTAAAATGTTCTCAGGAGGAACGCGCACATCTTTAAATTCTATTTCAGCATGACCATGAGGTGCATCATCATATCCAAACACTGGCAAGTGCCTTTTAATATTTATACCTGGAGTATCCTTATCAATAAGGATCATAGATTGTTGTTTGTGAATATTCTCATTGTCAGGATCAGTCTTTCCCATAAATATGTAGAATTCACATCGAGGATCCATAGCTCCAGACGTCCACCACTTTGTACCATTAATAACGTACTGATTGCCTTCCATTTTAATCTCACTCTCAATATTAGTTGCATCTGAAGATGCCACTGCAGGCTCTGTCATAGCAAATGCTGATCTAGTTTTTCCTTCTAATAATGGTTTTAAATATTTATCTTTTTGTTCCTCGGTACCATAACGAACTAGGACTTCCATATTTCCTGTATCAGGTGCAGAACAATTAAATACTTCAGCTGACCACATTGAACGTCCCATGATTTCACACATTGGTGCATACTCTTCATTGGTATAACCAGGACCATATTCACTCTCAGGTAAAAATAAATTCCACAAGTCATCTTTTTTTGCTGTTTCCTTTAATTCTTCTACTATTGGAATTACCTGCCATCTGTTATCTCCAAAATCATCAATTTGTTTAGCATAGTTCGATTCATTTGGATAAATATGCTTATCCATAAATTGATTTAATCGCTCAGTAGTTTTTTTAGCTTTATCTGAAATTGTCATCTATCTCTTACCTTTAAAGAAGTTGTTTATTAAACTTTCACATTCAATTTTTGAAATATTATCATATATCTCAGGAACATGATTGCAATTCTTTGATTGAAAAAAATTTATATTACCATTGACTGAGCCATATATCAAATCATCGGCACCGTAATATAATCTTTTAATTTTAGCTCTTGAAATCGCTGCTGCACACATAATGCATGGTTCTAAAGTAACGTATATATCGCAACTATTAAGCCTCTCGGAATTTAACAGAATGCAAGCTTCCCTTATAGCATTGATTTCAGCGTGCGCTGTAGGATCCTTATCTCTAATATTTGTATTATAGCCGGAGGCAATAATTTCTCCTTTGCTATCAACAACAACACTGCCAACAGGTATCTCATTTATTTTCTTAGCTTTATTAGCTAACTGTAAAGCTTTTTCCATATATTTGTTTTGAGACATTTTAATTAAATGTATTTTATGTAAAGTATCATAACTTATCTTAACAAATATGGAAAAAAACAAGAAATCAGAAAGAATAAGCAAAGTTATTGCAAGGTCTACGCCTTATTCAAGGCGTCAGGTAGAACAATTAATATATGATGGAAGAGTAAGAATTGATGGAAAAATAATCGATAAACCTGGAATTAATGTTTCAAAAGAAAATACCGTTCAGCTAGACAAAAAAAATATTCCTTTTAACTCAATAGACGAAATCTATCTTTTTCATAAGCCTAGAGGATGTTTGGTAACTCACTCTGATCCAAAAAATAGAAAAACAATATTTGATTTTCTTCCAAGAAAATTAGATAAAGTGATCTCTATTGGTCGCCTTGACTACAATTCTGAAGGTTTGATTCTTTTAACTAACAATGGAAATATAAAAAGAAAGTTTGAGCTGCCACAAAATAATTTTGAAAGAATATATAGAGTTAAAATTCAAGGAAAGATTGATACAAAAATAATTGATAAACTTAAAAAAGGTTTTTATACAAAAGGGATTAAATATAAGCCAATTATTGCAAAATTAGAAAGTTCCTCTGATACTTATTGTTGGCTGCAAATGAGTTTAAGAGAAGGTAAGAATAGAGAGATAAGAAATATATTTGAATCAATTAATATGACTGTTACTCGACTTATAAGAATATCTTATGGTCCATACAAATTGGGGAAACTACAAAAAGGTAAACTTAAAAAAGTTAATCTAATAGGATAAATAATGAGAATTATTAGTGGATCAAAAAAAGGTCATACAATTCTAAGCTATAAAAATAAAGAAATTAGGCCCTTAACTGATAAAAATAGAGAAACTATATTTAATATACTCATCCATGGAAAAGAAATAATTACCACTGGATTTGAAATTACTAATTCAATTGTTCTAGATTTATTTGCAGGCACAGGAGCTTTTTCATTTGAAGCTTTATCGCGAGGTGCTTTAAAAGCTACAGCAATTGAAAGCAGTTCCTTAATGATCGATTTAATCTATAAAAATGCAGAAAAATTAAAATTTAGGGATAAAATAATTATTTTTGATGAAAATGCCTGCTCTTTCACAAATGATTCTTCAAATTCAAAGTTTGATTTAGTTTATTGTGATCCCCCTTATGAAAAAAAATTGGGGATCAGATCACTTAAAAATTTAATCAAAAAAAACATGCTTAATACAAATGCTATAATTATTTTGGAAGAAGAATTAAAATCTAAGACTATTGATTTTCCAGAATTAGAGATACTTCGAATAAAGGAAATAGGAATTAGTAAGTTTTCTTTCCTAAGACTACTTTAGAAAACTTTTCTGAATCTCTACTGAATCCTGAGTAAAAGGATCAACTTCCATAAGTTCAGATAAATTCAAAACTCTCATAATCTCAAAACAAAAATATGAACCAAGATCAGATATATCATTTTCTTTAAATACTCTCTCTCTCGCTTCACCAATTTGTTTAATTAACGCTTCATGCATTGCATCTTTATGATTATTCAAAGTAATATTTAGTAGATTTGGATGATCATAATTTAAGCTCATGATCTCAAAAAAAATGTTTTTTTGGCCGTCCAAATAAAACTGAAGTAAACTATGCTGATCTTTAGTCATTTCTGAAATAATTGGCAATACACCTTTATTATTCTTTCCAAGACTTTCTGAAAATAATTGTTTTTTCCAATTTGCCAATTCATACAACTCAGGGCCATAAACTAAGTTTGCATTAATAATTTTTCCTTTTTTAAATAAATCGAAATCCTTATTTGCTTCGTCTTTTGCATTTTGTTCATTATTAAGTTCTTTAGAGGCTCCTTCAAAAAACTTATCAATTAAATCTTCATGAAAATAAAATCCTGGAATAAGAGACACATTAGAAAAAATTGAAAAACGCCCTCCTATTTCTTTTTTGTGTTCAATTATCTTTATTGAATGATGGCTTGAAAGATCATGCAGTGGTGATGATCTGAGTTCAGTTAATGTAAAAAAATGATTAGAAATATTAATTCTATTTTCTAATTTGCTTACTAAATAGTCAAAAATAGTCAGTATTTCTGAAGTGTTACCCGACTTAGATATGAATATAAATCCAGTACGATCTATTTCTGTCTCCTCTAAGACCCCATCAATCAAATCTTGATGTAGATGATCAAAATAAATAACTTTTTTCTCATTTAAAAAATTGTTTATTGCCTTAGAACCTTGTGAAGAGCCTCCTACACCAATAACAATAATCTTTTCGAACTCAGCTCCTATGATCGATTTATCTTTAAGATATTTAGATTTCAAATTATCTAAATCAAAGAATGGATAATTATTCAAATTGTTCATAATTATGACTTTGAACTTTCTTCAATTTGGACTAAGTCAATTTTTGCCTCAAACTCTCTCAATCGTTTATAAACACTTGCAAGTTCTATTATAGTAGGCCAAGCCTTTAAAAGATATTGCATTGAGCCTTCGACTCTACCAAATGCTCTTATAATTTGTTGCATTACTCCAAGAGTCACTACACCTGCAACAATTGCTGGAGCTAAAAAAACATAGGCTGATAATACATTTGCCTGCAAAAATGCTATTCGACCAATATCAAAATAAAGATACCTTATATAACTCAAAAAATGAATTTGCCTAACGTCATTAAATAGCTCTTCTAAAGTTTTTGGTCTCACTGTTTCATCATCCTCAGCTATAACAAGCATCTTTCTATAAGCTGCTTCTTGCTTCTGTAAGTCATACTCAACTCCAACAAGTCTTAAAATTAAACCAAGACCTACTAGAAAGAGTGTTCCGCCTATTGACCATAATAATGCACCTACTACCAATCCATACTCCCACTCTCCAAAAAAGAAAATTGGAATACCAATGCTTAAGCCAAATAAAATTGGCATAAACTCAACTAAGATCATTAATGCTTCAATTAAACTTGTCCCTAGAGATTCCATAATTCTTGAAAATTTGATTGTATCTTCTTGAACCCTCTGCGAAGCTCCTTCAATTTTGCGAGCCTTATCATAGACGGAATGATACCACTCAACCATTGCTGTTCTCCATCTAAATAGAAAATGATTTGTGAAGTAACCGACTAGAACGGCAACAGCTACATACATACCTGCCAGTGTAATAAATGATAGAAGGCTAGCCCAATACTCTTCAATAGTAATTGCATATGGTTCTGCTAACGCATCCTGAATCATGTCATAAAAATCTCCAAACCATTCATTGATTTGAACATCTATTTGGACCTGTATCCAAAGTGAAGATAGAATGATTGTTGCACCTAAATATGCCCACAAAAACCATTTTGGATCTTTAAAAAACTTAAACATCTTAATAGATTATATTTTTATATGATCAATTAGAATAGGAATTAAGAAGATCATCAACTCTATTAAGCAGATCATTGAGGTCTTCATCGCCAAAATCAGTATTATCTATTGGCATATCATCAAGAATCATAGGCTGAAGCTGCTCTTCTTCTGGTAAAGAAGTTATATCTTCAGTATCAGCTAACTCCTCTAAAAAATCCTCTTCATTAAAATCTTCTGCCACTTCATTACTTATTTCCTCTGATTCATCTTCGCTTATTGATTCAGGAGTTTCTTCAACTACAATCTCTTCTTCTTCGACTACATTCATTTCTTCCTGTTCATTATTTACAGCTATAATTTTAAGAAGTTCCTCACGTGCTTTTTCAGCTTCATTAGCCAAAGCGCTTTCGTCGACTGTTACTAAAATCTCATCTTCTTGTTCCGTTTTTTTCTTAGTTAAGAAGTTTTCTTCAACAAATTCTTCAAGATTCATATCTTTATTTACTACGTCATCAGAACTTGCTTCACTTGATGCAGAATCTTCTAAAATAGTTTGAATATCTTGGGATTCGTTTGATCCAGGTAGATTTACAATTTCTTCTTCCCCTTCAACTGGAGGCTCTAATTGAAAATCAGGAGGTATCTCAAGAGCTTTTTGTTTTAAAGTGCTGTAATCAGATGGCTTATTGTTAGAACATGATATTGCCAAAATAGTAAAGATGCTTAAAACAAGTGCCCTATTTATCAATCTCATTTTGATTTTCTTTCTCTTTAAAAAATAATTCTAAAATAATGGTTAAAATACATCCAGTGGTAATAGTTATATCAGCAATATTAAATACATACCAATGGAAATTATTATAATGTAGATCGATAAAATCAAGCACGGCGGTATATGAAAATCGATCAATTAAATTTCCAATTGCTCCGCCAATAATCAAACTAAAAGAAAAATAATAAGCCTTCCTATTTATCTGAATTGCATAAATACATAGGATAATAATAACTATTAACATTAAAATCATATAAATATTATTTACTAAATTTATATCATTCTGAAATAAGCCAAAAGCAAATCCTTTATTCCAAATAACGTAGAAATTTAAATATTCATTAATAGGAAAAAGAATTGTTGAATTCAACCTATCTACATCAATTTCAAAATAGTAGATGACAAACAGCTTTGTAATTTGATCAGCTGCTGCAAAAAGAAATATAAATAAAATAAATCTTTTAATATTAGAAACCATTATATGACTTTAGAACATCTTTCACAAATTTCATTAGATAAGCTAGGAAAATATTTCCAGCACCTTTCACATTTCTCTCCGTTTGTCTGAGAAACAATCACGCCAATGTTTTTATTTGTTTCAGAAATAAAGCACTTATCAGTTGGACTTTCTTCTAAAATCTTTAACTCACTAACAATTGAGATATTTTTTAATAGATCTTGGTCTACTTCTTTAAAACTTGAGTCTCCAAGATATAAATCAATAGAAGCTTCTAAGCTTGAACCAATCTTCTTATTTTTCCTTTCTATCTCAATCGCACCATTAATTGATTTCCTAATCTCTTTATAAACTTCCCATTTGCTATCTAAATCAGGTCTTTTCCACTTATTCTGAATCTGCGGAAAGTTCTTGGTATGAATACTTTCATTGCTGCCATATCTACTCTGCCAAGCTTCCTCAGTCGTAAAACATAATATTGGAGCTAATAGAGTTAAAAGATGATGAAATAAAATATCTAGCACTGTCCTTGTTGATTTTCTATCCAAACTATCCTTTGAATCACAATAAAGAGTGTCTTTTCGAATATCAAAATAGAATGCAGATAATTCATTAGTGCAAAAATTAAAAACTAGACTAAATACTTTTTGATATTCAAAAATTTTATAATTCTTCATTACCTCTTCTTCTAAATTTACAAGAGAAGATAATACATAATGATCTAGATCATTAAGTTGATTGTAATCAATTCTCTCATCTTCTGAAAATTCAGATAAATTCCCAAGGATAAATCTTAATGTATTTCTTAGTCGTCTATAACTATCAACATTGCTTTTAATTATTTCTGGACCAATTTTAAGATCCTCAGAATAATCACTGCTTGCAACCCATAATCTCAATATATCTGCACCCGATTTTTCAACAACTTCTGCTGGCGCTACTATGTTTGCAGAAGATTTACTCATCTTTGCTCCATCTTCATGAAGAACAAAACCATGGGTTAAGACAGACTCATATGGTGCAACACCTCTGGTTCCACAAGACTCTAATAAAGAAGAATGAAACCAGCCTCTGTGCTGATCTGTGCCCTCTAAGTATATTGAGGCTGGCCATATTTGGTCTTTTTGTCCTTCTAAGACAAAAGCATGAGTACATCCTGAGTCAAACCAAACATCCAGAATATCATCTACCTTTACATAATCATTAGCATCATAGTCCTTACCAAGAAGATCTTCTTTTGGATATTTAAACCATGCATCAGCTCCTTCTTTCTTATATAGATCGATAATTTTTTTGTTAAGCTTTGAATCAACTAATGGTTCACCTGTTTTTTTATTATAAAAAATTGATAGAGGAACTCCCCAAGCTCTCTGTCTAGAAACTACCCAGTCAGGCCTTTCTTCTATCATTGAGAAGATCCTTTTCTTTCCCTGTTTGGGAAACCATGAAACATCATCAATTGCCTTTAAAGCTTTCTTACGTAAATCATTCTTTTCCATACTGATAAACCATTGAGGTGTATTTCTAAATATTACTGGAGCTTTTGAACGCCAAGAATGTGGGTAGCTATGTCGTAATGAACCTTTTCCGGCAAGTGCATTATGGTTTTTTAGCTCTATAATTACTGCAACATTTGCATCTGCATCACTACCGTCATCATTAAAGATCTTTTTTCCTTTGAATAAGGGAACATGGTCAAAATAGAATCCATCTTGATCAACAGTCTCAGGTACTTCAATATTATTTGTAATGCCTAATATGTAATCGTCAGCACCGTGGCCTGGGGCAATATGTACGAATCCTGTTCCTTGTTCTAATGTAACAAAATCTGCTTCATATAACTTTATATCAAAACTGTAGCCAGATTTTGCAAATGGATGACAACAAACAAGGCTTCCTACCTCATCTATATCCTTAATCTTAGTGACAGTTTTTACCCTACATAGCTCCTTAAAACTTTCCTCTAAGTCATGAGCAATTATTATTCGATCTTTACTTTTTAAATGGCTGTTTTCTTCTGTTTCATTGATCTCAAAAAGAGAATATTTAATATTTTTACTGTAAGCGATAGCTCTATTGCCTGGAATAGTCCAAGGAGTTGTTGTCCAAATAACTACCGATGATCCATTTAGATCTGAATCAGGAGATTCTAAAATAGGAAACTTTACAAAGATAGTAGTAGACTTATGTTCTTTATATTCTATTTCTGCTTCAGCTAATGCAGTCTTTTCAACTGTTGACCACATAACAGGTTTTGATCCTCTATATAAACTACCGTTCTCAACAAATTTAAAAAATTCTTTTACGATCGTTGATTCAGCATCAAATGACATAGTGGTGTATGGATTTTCCCAATCACCAATAATTCCAAGTCTGATGAATTCTTCTCTTTGTATATCAATCCATTTCAAAGCAAATTCTCTACATTCTTTTCTAAATTGGATTATATCTACATCATCCTTGTCTTTGCCCTGTGCTCTATATTGCTCTTCAATCTTCCATTCAATCGGTAACCCATGACAGTCCCATCCAGGAATGTATGAACTATCCTGCCCTAACATTTGTTGCGATCTAACTACAAAATCTTTAAGAATTTTATTTAAAGCATGGCCCATGTGTAAGTGGCCATTAGCATAAGGAGGTCCATCATGAAGAATAAACTTTTTAAGTTTTTTTGATTCTTCTCTTAAGACTTTATAAATATTTTTTTCTGACCATTCATTTAAAATTTTAGGCTCTTGTTCAGGTAATCCTGCACGCATAGCAAAATTTGTCTTAGGTAGAAATAAGGTTTCACTGAAATCTACTTTTTCTTTTTTAGAGGTCATTATTTTCTTAAAATATTAATAGCCGTTGATATATCTGATTTTACTTGTTTTTTTAAGGCTTCTATTCCAGAAAATTTCTTTTCTCGTCGAATATAGTCGATAAAGCTTACTTTTAGTGAAGAATTGTAAATATTCAATTTAAAATTAAATAGGTGAACTTCTAATAATGGCTGCTTCTTATCAAAAGTTGGTCTTATTCCATAATTTGCTATTCCTTTATAAATCTTGCTCTTAAACCTAGCATTTAAAATTTCAACCTTAACTGCATAAACACCATGTTTGGGACTTATATAATCTTCCATTAAAAGATTTGCTGTTGGAATACCAATTGTCCTTCCTCTCTGGTCACCTTTTATTACTTTTGAGGAAATAGACCATGGTCTACCTAAAAATTTATTTGCATTCTTTACATCTCCTTTTGATATTAACTTTCTAATATTTGAAGAAGAAAAAATTTTTATCTTTGTATTTTTAGAAATTGCTGATGTTGTTTTAATTAGCTTTATTGGGTTTACAATAAAACCTTTCTTTTTTCCAAAGCTATGTAAAAACTTATAGTCACCTACTCTTTTACGTCCAAACCTAAAATTTGTCCCAACAAAAACATGACTCATCTTTATCCCTAAAAAAAGAATTTTATTACAAAAATCATTAGGCAACATACTTGCAAGGTTTTTGTTGAACCCTAGAACAATCACGTAATCTACTTTTTGATCTTTGAGAATATCAAACCTACTATCAAGATCAGTAAGAAGGAATCCATTCTTATTAGATTCAAAATATTTTTTCGGGTGCGGATTAAATAGAAGTATCCCTAATCTAGTATTGTTTTTTTTAGCAATGTCTTTTGCAGACTTGATAATTCTTTGGTGCCCCTTATGAACTCCATCAAGATTGCCTATAACAAGAATTGAATTCTTGGTATATTTAGATGACAATTTATAATTATAAAATACTTTCACAATTCTATAGATGTTTAATAGTAACTATTTCTTGTAAATCAATATCCTGAAATTCTTTAACAAGATTCATAACATCTTCCTCGCCCTTAATAGCATCTTTATGTATTCCATCTTGAATAAGAATAGAGTCTATTCCAAATTTTTCCGCACCATAAATATCAGTCTTGATGCTGTCTCCTATTGCTAAGATCTCTGATTTAGATTCACACATTCCCTCTTTTTTTATTACATTAAACGCATACTCATATATTTCTTGATGAGGTTTTCCATATGACTTTGTATCTCCTCCTAATGAGGAATAATACTTTGCCATGCCACCCGCGCAAGAGATCATCTTATCTCCTCGATAAACTATCTCATCTGGGTTAGCACATATTAATTTTAGGTTTTTATTAATAAAATCCACAAATTGATCTTTATATGTCTCAGGTTGTTCAATTTCATCATCCAAAAGTCCTGTGCAAAGGATAAAATCAAAATCTGATGATATATCTTTTCTTTGAATGGAAATTCTTTCTAAAAGATCAAAATCTTTACTAGGACCAAGATGAAAGTAAGATTCTCCATGAATCTTCTTATTTATTTGCTCACAACTTATATCTCCAGATGTAATAAGGCCATCATAGAGATCTTTATTTAATCCAAGTTTCTTATTTAAACCATCCTCTACAACATAGTTTGGTCTTGGAGCATTAGATAAAAATATTACTTTAATATTGTTTTCTTTCATATGCTCTAGGAAAGAAATACTATGTTGAAATAAAGCTTTACCATTATGTATGACGCCCCATAAGTCACACAAGATAACTTTATAGCCTAAAGCATGTTCAACTGATCCCTGAATCTGATTAACTTTCATTAAATTTTACCTTGTAATCATTTAATTTATTAACTTATAATAATTATTATTCTAACAACACTTAAATATGACTTCACTATTTGATCTAAAAGACAAAAACGCAATAATTACAGGCTCATCTAAAGGCATAGGCAAAGCTATAGCTTATAGAATGGCTGAACATGGGGCGCGGGTGATAATTACAAGTAGAAAAATAGACGCCTGTGAAGAAGTTGCAAATGAAATCAATAGTCAATTTGGAGCAGATAAAGCCAAAGCAATTGTTTGTAATATTGGCGACAAAGAACAAATAAAAAATTTATACGCCAAATCCAAAGAGTTTTATGGTGAAACAAGCACTCTTGTTTGCAATGCAGCTATAAACCCATACTTTGGACCTTCAATGAATATTTCTGATGAAGCTTTTGAAAAAACAATGAAATCAAATGTGCAAAGTAATTTTTGGATGTGTAATGAAGTTCTTCCAGATATGGTTTCAAGAAAATCTGGATCTATTATAATTGTATCCTCTATTGCTGGACTTCATGGAAGCTCTATGCTTGGTGCTTATGCAATTTCTAAAGCCGCTGATTCACAGTTGGCAAGAAATATTGCTGTTGAATATGGAAGGAATAATATTAGGGCAAATTGTATATCTCCTGGTCTAATCAAAACTGATTTTTCAAGAACCTTATGGGAAAATGAAGCTATTTTAAAATCTGCCACCAATGGTTCTGCTCTTAAAAGAATAGGAATGCCAGATGAAATAGCTGGTGCAGCAGTGTTCCTTGCCTCTGATGCAGGCACATTTACTACCGGTCAAAACATTGTTATAGACGGAGGAGAAGGAGAATAATAACAACTTATTGAAATTATTCACTATTTTCTGAAATCTCTATTTTCCTCAACCTCTTGACACTTTAACCTTGGATCACTATATGCCTAGGTAATTAAAGCAAATTTACACATTAGAATATTTTATTAGGAGAATTGAAAATGGATTTTCGACCTTTACACGACAGAGTTTTAGTCAGAAGACTAGAAAGTGAAGAAAAAACTGCTGGCGGAATTATTATCCCAGATACAGCACAGGAAAAACCTCAAGAGGGACAGATTGTTGCTGTTGGATCAGGTTCTAAAAGTGAAGATGGAAAAGTTACTCCTCTAGATTTAAAAGCTGGAGACATTGTACTTTTTGGCAAATGGTCAGGAACAGAAGTAAAGATCGATGGTGAAGAACTTTGCATAATGAAAGAGTCTGACATTATGGGAGTGATCAACCCTAAATCAAAACCAAAAAAGAAAAAATAACAAAATATTAAGAATTAAGGAGAATTAACATGGCAGGTAAAGATATTCATTTTAGCACTGAGGCAAGAAACAAAATGCTCAAGGGAGTAAATGTTTTAGCTGATGCGGTAGCTGTAACCCTTGGACCTAAAGGTAGAAACGTCGTAATTGACAAATCATTTGGTGCCCCAAAAAGTACCAAAGATGGTGTATCAGTTGCTAAAGAAATCGAGCTAAAGGACAAATTTGAAAACATGGGTGCTCAGATGGTCAGAGAAGCTGCGAGTAAAACTAATGATGTTGCTGGAGACGGTACAACTACAGCCACTGTTCTGACAAGAGCTATTGTAACAGAAGGCCTAAAATTTGTTGCTGCTGGCATGAATCCTATGGATCTAAGAAGAGGAGTAGAGTCAGCTATAGATGCTGCAAGTGAATCAATTAAAGACTCTTCAAAGAAGGTAAAAACAAGTGCTGAAGTTGCACAAGTTGGATCCATTTCTGCAAATGGTGAGGCAGAAGTTGGGGATATGATTGCAAAAGCAATGGATAAAGTAGGTAATGAAGGTGTAATCACTGTGGAAGAGGCCAAAGGACTGGAAACAGAACTTGATGTTGTAGAAGGTATGCAATTCGATCGCGGATATTTATCTCCATACTTTGTTACTAATGGAGAAAAAATGACTGCAGAACTTGAAAATGCATATATTTTACTTCATGAAAAAAAATTAACTAACTTACAGCCTATGCTTCCTTTACTTGAAGCTGTTGTTCAAGCGGGAAGACCTCTACTTATTATTGCTGAAGATGTAGAAGGAGAAGCCTTAGCTACACTTGTTGTAAATAAATTAAGAGGTGGCTTAAAAATAGCTGCTGTTAAGGCGCCTGGTTTTGGAGATAGAAGAAAAGCTATGCTTGAAGATCTATCTATATTAACTGGAGGACAAGTAATTTCTGAAGATCTAGGCATCAAACTTGAAAATGTCACAGTAAATGATCTAGGAAGCGCTAAACGTGTCAGCATTGATAAAGAAAATACAACTATTGTTAATGGTGCTGGAACTAAGGCAGACATCCAAGGAAGATGTTCACAAATTAGAAAACAGATCGAAGAAACAACTTCTGATTATGATAAAGAAAAGTTACAGGAAAGACTTGCTAAACTTGCAGGCGGTGTAGCTGTAATTAAAGTTGGTGGTGCTACAGAAGTAGAAGTTAAAGAAAGAAAAGATCGAGTTGATGATGCATTAAATGCAACTCGAGCAGCTGTCGAAGAAGGCGTAGTTGCTGGTGGCGGACTATCATTATTGCAGGCTGCTAAAGCTTTAGATAAAGTAAAAACTGCTAATGCAGATCAAAAATCAGGTGTAGACATTGTAAGACGTGCACTTGAAACTCCTGTAAGAACAATTGCAAATAATGCTGGAGTTGATGGATCTGTAATCGTAGGAAAACTTAAAGAAAGCAAATCTGCATCTGAAGGTTATGATGCTCAAGCCGATAAATTTGTTGATATGTTCAAAGCTGGAATTATAGACCCTACAAAAGTTGTTAGGACTAGTCTTCAAAATGCAGCATCGATTGCTGGTGTTTTAATTACAACTGAAGCAATGGTTGCGGATGCACCTGAAGACAAACCTGCTGCTGCACCTGCTATGCCTGATATGGGCGGTATGGGCGGTATGGGCGGCATGATGTAATCATCGTAAAATATACTTTAAAAAAACCCGGCTATGCCGGGTTTTTTTATGCAATTTTTGCTAAGAAAATTTTAAGTGATTCATTATGCGATTTGTTCCAATCAGCAGTTAATGACTTAAATATATTCGCTGAAGACTCAAGTATTAGACCATCATCAAGAACTCTAAGATTGTTTGCCCTCAAAGTTTCCCCTGTAGATGTAATATCTGCAATGATTTCAGAGAACCCATTAAATGGGGCACTTTCTGTTGAACCATGACTCTCGACTGTACGGTAATCTACTACTCCGTATCTAGAAAAGAATTGATTAGTTAGGTTTTTATACTTAGTTGCTACTCTCAGTCTTCTTGAATGCTTGACTCTATGAATATTACTAACTTCTTCAAGATCAGCCATGGTCATTACATCAATCCATAAGTCTGGAATGGCAACCACAAGATTGGCTTTTCCAAAACTCAGTTTGCATTCTTTAGAAACTTTCTTTTCATAATTAAAAATCTTCTCCTGCACCAAATCATCTCCAGTTAATCCAATGTGAATAGATCCTTCCTCGAGCCTGTTAGTAATTTCCTTAGCACTAAGAAAATAAACTAAGGTATTATCAATCCCCTCAATAGACCCAATATAATCTCTATCACTCGTTAAATTCTTAAAGATAATTCCTTTTTTGGAGAAAAGTTTATCCATATCTTCTCTAAGTCGACCCTTACTAGGTAATGCTATTCTGAGTTCATTGTTATAATTCATAATTTAAATTATTTTTTCTATTTCATTGTTATTTGTAGCAAATCCAATAGCTGCTAATTCATCTTTTGAACCAAGGCTTTTTAGTAATTTATCGTATCTACCTCCACTAATGAGTTTATGTTTTCCAGTCTTATCAAATATTTCAAACATAATTCCATCGTAAAATTCGATCGAATGACCGAAATCATTATTAAAATAAATATTAGAATTTTTAATTTGAGAAGAAACTGAATTAACAAACTCTTCCATGTTTTGAATGGCTTCATCAAAAAAAGTTATTTTAGAATCTTCGACAAAATTCCTTAATATTTTTGGAAACTCTTCCAATTTACCATTCAATCTCAGAAAACCCCTGATAAGTTTAACAATCATCTCACCGTCACTCTGAGTAACAACATTTTCACTCTTTTGACTAAATCTATCAGCAATTTCCTCAACGGATCTTGAACCTAAACCAATTAATTCCTTTTCATTAAGCAGCTCTACCAAGTTCTGATCGTCATTTGATCCAAGTCTTTCATTCATGATATTTTTCCTTTTTTGATCGTCGTAACCTACTCCACCACTTATTCTTTCCAATAGAGTTTCAAAATAGGATCGACGAAAAAAGTGTCTCAAGAGCCTCTGTTTCCAACGGTCAGGAAGCTCTAAATAGTACAAAAATGTATGAAAAAAAACTAAGCTACCAATATTAATTTGATATTCAGAAATATTTAATTTGTCTAGAGTGCTAGTTGCTAGTTTTAATGCTTCTACATCTTTATCAAGTTTATTTTCTAACTTGTTTTCAGAAAAAATTATTTCTACACCCGATTGATTGAGTTCAACTGACTGACCCTCTAAACTATCTGAAGATCTAAATACTGGACCACTATAGCATAGCTTAGCTGAATCATAATTTGATTGATTTCTTAAGAAGCTTTGACAAGTTGGTACAGTTAAATCTGGTCTTAAACATTTTTCTTTCCCTGAATCGTCAACAAAAGAAAACATTTCCTTTCTTATAACCTCACCAGAAGTTTCATAAAAAATATCTGAATCATAAACAAGCGGCAATTCAACATAGTCAAATCCGCAATCAATAAAGTAATTCTTTATAGATATATTTATTTCTTGAATTGACATCTTTTGAAACCTATTAAAATTATTGATTTTCTAATATTTTTTTAATAGCACTAACAAACTCTTTTCTTTGCACTTCAAGCTGGCCAGCTTTACTTTCTTTCCACTCTTCACGCTTAGTAATTTTCTTGGATAGATCTTTTCCTGCAGCTAAATCTTTAATTGAAACAACTCCTTTGCTAATCTCAGAATCTCCTGCAATGACAACAATATTTGCCTTCTTGCGATCACAATATTTTAACTGTTTCGCTAAATTCTTAGATCCGTAAGAAACTTCACATGCTATTCCTGCATTTCTCAATTCATCAGCCATTTTTAGATATTCAGAAAGCTGATTGCTGCCCATATTTGCAATTATAACTAATGGGGAACTATTAACTGATAAAAGATCTTGTTGTTGAAGAGCAACAATGAGACGATCAACCCCAATAGAAATGCCTGTTGCAGGAACATCTTCTTTTCCAAACCTAGAAATTAATTTGTCATAACGTCCACCTCCAGCAACTGATCCAAAAACTACATCTTCACCTTTCTTATTTTTAACATTCAACAGCAGCTCAGCCTCAAATACCATTCCTGTGTAATAATCAAGACCTCTAACGACAGAGGGATCAAATTTAATTGGATAATCTTTATAATTAGAAAGATACTCCTTAAATTCCTCTAATTGTTGATTTGACTGATCATTATTGTCTATGAAGGTAATTA
>Ga0208410_1000556_pt1 | contig 21298 bp, 22 predicted proteins | sample ETN02SmetaG_3_FD_185787 | JGI IMG/M metagenome (GOLD analysis project Ga0208410, IMG submission 185787) | Marine microbial and viral communities from oxygen minimum zone, Eastern Pacific Ocean - ETNP2014F10-02SV257 (SPAdes) (version 2) | ecosystem: Environmental > Aquatic > Marine > Oceanic ... | reverse complement strand
AATTCTTCTTTCTAAAGAAATATGATAGACAAATTAAATGAATAAATTCCTTTTGGGTTTTGCTTATCTTTGTATTTATACAACACCTATTCAAGTAGGCTTTCTTTTTTGGATTGTTTGGATAATTTTTTCAACAGATTATACTTTTTTGTCGCTTTCAACTAATGAATTCTTAACAGATAATCTATTAATAGTTAAAGAATTGGTTTTTAAATATTTATTTTTTTTAAAGCCTATTTATCAATATTTTTGGCAGTTTCCTGCTATTATTATGAGCATAATAAAAACCTTACTTAGTACCTGGTTAGGATTTTATCTTTTGAGAATTGTAAAAAAAAGGAATATTTAATGAAAGGTGTTCTACTTATAAATCTAGGAACTCCAGATAATTTAGAGCTATCTTCAGTAAAAAAATATCTTAAAGAATTTTTATCTGATAGTTATGTTGTTGATATTCCAACAATAATTAGGAAAATATTAGTCAATTTCATCATTGTTCCCTTTAGATCAAAAAAAACTCAAGAAGCATACCAATCTATTTGGACAAAAGAGGGCTCCCCATTAATTATTAATACTAACCTGATAAAAGAAAAATTAGATCAGAAAATCGAATATCCTGTTGAAATGGCAATGCGTTATCAGAGTCCTTCAATTGATAAAGGGCTTATATCCCTTAGAGAAAAAGGCTGTAAGGAAATAATTGTTCTTCCACTTTATCCTCATTATGCAGAGGCAACTTCTTTAACTACTAAATTAAAAGTTAAAGATGTTAAAGATAAACTAGATCTTGATATCAAGTTATCTTTTCTAGATGAATTTTATAATGAGGATGGGTATATAGCATCTTTGTCAAAACAAATTAATTCATGCCTAAATGATGATATTGATTTTTTACTTTTTAGTTATCACGGTATTCCTAAAAGACAAAATGTTAGAACAAATCCAACATATGAGGAACAAGTAAAATTAACATCTAAGCTTTGTGCAGAAAAACTTGATTTAGAAGATAATCAATGGGGTGTTGCTTTTCAATCAAGAATTGGGCCTGGCTGGTTACAGCCTTTTACAGATAAAATTCTTGAGAATCTTCCAAAGAATGGAGTTAAGAAGGTAGCAGTTGTTTGTCCTTCATTTGTTGCAGATAATCTTGAAACATTAGAGGAAATTAATATTGAGGCAAGAGAGATATTTATTGATGCCGGTGGTGAAAAATTTATATTCATACCCTGTTTAAATAATGATGATAAATGGATAGACTTTTTAGTAGAGTATGTTTCTAATTAATTGAGGAAAAAAAATGATAACAAAAGCAGATGATTATCCTATTCATCAAAAACCCTCTCCTGTGGCAGAAGTAGGGACTTCTAGGAACTTTTATGACAGATATTTTTTTAATGGGCATTCTAAAGACGATGAAATATTCTTTGGCGCTGTTTTATGTGTTTATCCAAATTTAAATATAATGGATGCAGCCTTTACCATCGCTTATCAAGGTACTCAACATAATGTTAGGGCATCAAGAATACTCAATTTAGAGAGATTAGATACTGTTGTAGGGCCAATTGAAGTTAAAGTAATTGAACCGCTTCAAAAACTTCAAGTTTTAGTTAATGATATAGATTCAGGTATTAATGTAGATATAATTTTTGATGGCTTTTCTGAAGTTCTGCAGGAGCCTCAAATGTACTTATATGACGGCCCTAGAAAAACGATGGATACCTGTAGGATGGTTCAGCATGGTTCATGGGCTGGGCAAATAAAAATAAAAGACACTATAATAGATATAACTCAAGAAAAATTTGTTGGAACTAGGGATAGATCTTGGGGAGTGAGACCTGTTGGAGCTTATGATAGTCAGCCACCTGTTCCAATGAATTTACCACAATTCTACTGGCTCTGGAATCCAGCCTATTTTGAAGATTTTACTACACAATTTCATTTTGTTGATGACTCTGAAGGGAGCATAGTTAATGGTCATTCTGTTTTGCAATATAAAGATAAAAGAGAAAAAGAAATATTCTCAAACTTGGAAAAAAATGTTGAGTATTTTAAAGGGTCAAGAAGAGTAAAATTTTTAGAAATTAATGCTTTAGATAAAAATAAAGATAATATTAATTTGAAAATTACTCCCAAAACAAGAGTTTTCATGTGCGGTTTAGGGTATATGCATCAAGAGTGGGGGCATGGACATTTTAAAGGTGAAAATGAATCAACTTATGATACTTATCATTTAGACGAAGATCCCCATGATCCACCATTTCTTCATATTCAATCGATAAGCGATGTAATTTTATCAAGAAAAGAAAAAACTTACAATGGGACATGTATTCTTGAAGAATTAATTCTCGGACCCCATTTGCCTAGTGGATTTAAAGATTTATTTGATCGTTAAAAATGCCAGTTAGTACAGAAAAAAATTTTGATGAAAAATTTAATCTTTTTAAAGAATGGTTAACGCAACAAGATAATTTTAGAAATAAAGGTCATTTAATTAAAGCAAATGAAAGCTCCATAGCCTCTGGGTTTTCAAATGAAACTTTTATTTTTAGCATAAATGAAAATGATCAAAGTAAAAATTATGTTTTGCGATTGAAACCTACTAATTATCAAGTTTTTCCAGAATACAACCTAAAATTACAAGTTGATATTATGAGGTGTTTACATGAGAGAGGCTTTCCCACGCCAAATATTATATTGTATGAGTCAAACGATGATATTTTGGGTTCTGAGTTCTATCTTATGGATTTTATAGATGGCGAAGCCCCAACTGATAATCCGCCATATCACATGGATCCAGAAGGAATGGTTGGTAAAGCTGTTAAAGAAGATAGAAGAAAAATATGGACAGAATGGATATATTATTTGAATCGAATTCATACATTGGATATCAGTGATTTAAAATTAAGAGAGCTAGATAGTAAGTATAAAAATAATAATCCATTGGATATTGATATTGAATATTATCAAAATTTTCTAGATTGGGGTATGGATGGAGAAGATAATCCTTTATGCAATAATGTTTTAAGTTGGTTAAGAGAGAATAAGCCAAAAAATAATAATCCATTAAGTTTATGCTGGGGTGATTCTCGCCCAGGTAATATTTTGTATAATAATTTTAAGGCTTCTGCTTTGTTAGATTGGGAAATGGCAACATATGGAGATCCAATTTCAGATGTCGCATGGGGCTTAGCAGTTGATGATGCTAGCAGTATAGGTTTAACGGTAGATAGGCTTGAAGGTTCAATGGATTATAAAGAAGCTCTAGATCTTTGGACAGAACATACTGGGTTTTCTTCTGAAAACTATAATTATTATAGAATATTTTCTTTGTTAAAATTTTCGGTAATAATGGTTCGCGTTGCAAAAAAACTTGTATTTAATAATATAATGCCACTCGAGAGTGATTTTTATAAGAACAATTATATTTCAAATTTTCTAAAATCTGAATTTAATGCAAATAATTAATAAATAAGAGGTTAAAAATGGAAAACTTTATTTACCCGGGTCTATTAAGCAGCATTGCTTTGTTAGTTTATTATTTTACACTATTACAAGCAGGATTAGCTAGAGCGAAATATGGCATTAAAGCTCCTTCACATGATGGACCTGAAGAATATGTAAGAAAAGTTAGGGTTCACCATAATACTATTGAGCATTTAGTATTGTTTTTACCTGGTTTATGGCTATTTTCATTTGCAGTTGATCCTATTTGGGCATTTATTATTGGCATTGTATGGCCAATAGGGCGGATAAAGTACGCCTTAGACTATTATAAAGATGCTGAAAAAAGAGGTCCTGGTTTATATTTCAGTATGCCGCCAATATATATTTATGTTCTTGGGTCATTAATTGGGTTTATTGTAAAAATCGTTTCATAAAAGAGTTTTGAATGACTAACTGGGGAATTCTAGGCACTGGTAACATAGCTAAGACTTTCGCGTTAGCTATTAAGGAGACGGACGAATCAACTTTATTAGCAGTTGGAAGTCGATCAAAGGATTCTGCTGATTTATTTGCCTCAACTTATAGTTGTATTGGCTTTGATGATTATCAAAAGGTTTTAGATGATAAAGATATTAATGCTGTATACATAGCTACCCCTCACACATCACATTTTGCACTTTCTTATAAGGCATTAATGAATAACAAGTCTGTTCTTTGTGAAAAACCTCTTACTATGAATTCTTCAGAGGCAATGGTGCTATTTAACCTTGCTAATAAAAAGCAATTACTTCTAATGGAGGCTTTTATGTATCGGATGCATCCTCAAACCGATAAAATTAGAGAATTAGTTAAAGAGAATTTCGAAGGTAAAAAAATTGAAATAAATGCAAGCTTTGGGTTTGAGGCTAAAGTAGAAGAAGACCATCGATTGCTTAATCCTAAGCTTGGAGGCGGGTCTATTTTAGATATCGGTTGTTACCCTCTATCTATGGCAAGAATGATAGTTGGATTAATAAATGGTAAAGACTTTATGGATCCAGAAGAATATGAAGTCCAATCTGAATTAAATAAACATGGAATTGATTTATCATCTGAAGCAAAATTAACTTTTTCAGATGGATCATTAGCTTATTTATCTTCATCAATAAAAGAGAATTTAGACAATTCTGTTGAGATTAGCGATGGAAAAAGAACTCTTTTAGTCAAAGACCCATGGCATTGCGGCGAATATCAGAAGGATAATAATTATTTAATTCTTAGAGAAGATAATGATAAAATTTCTGAAATAAATGTAGAGGCTATGGGTAAAATTTATGTAAATGAGATCAATCATTTTGATAAATGTATAAAAAATAATACTGAAAGTATAAAAATATCCCATAAAGATTCATATGGTAACGCCGTAAGTCTAGATGATTGGAGAAGATTTGCGGGTGTAAGATATGATTCTGATGAGCCTGAGAATAACTTATCATCCTTTAATAAACCCTTATTTAAAGATAAAGAAGATTTAATTCCCAAAATAAGAATTGATAGTTTAGATACCAAAGTTTCGAAATTGGTTTTTGGTTGTGATAATCAGATAGATGTAAATCATGCTTTTTCAATGTTTGATCACTTTTATTCGATTGGAGGCAATGTATTTGATACTGCATTTATTTATAATGATGGAAAAAGCGATGAACATCTTGGTAGATGGATAAATTCTAGAAACCTGGAAAATGATGTCATTGTTTTAGGTAAAGGCGCTCACACACCTCACTGCTATCCTGAAATAATTCGCGATCAGCTTCTTAAAAGTTTATCTCGATTGAAAATAGATTGTATAGATATTTATTGCTTACATAGAGATAATCAAGATGTTCCTGTTAAAGAGTTTATTGATGTCTTAAATGAGCTAAAGGATGAGGGATTAATAAAAATATTTGGAGCATCTAATTGGTCATTAAAGAGATTTCAAGAAGCTATTGATTATGCTGATAAGAGTAATAAAATTCCATTTGGAGCATTGAGCAATAATTTTAGTTTAGCTCACATGATAGAGCCGGTCTGGCCAGGGTGTGAAAGCTCTTCTGATGAAGGTTTTAGAAAATTTTTGAAGAAAAAAAATATTCTTTTATTCCCTTGGTCAAGTCAAGCTAGAGGTTTTTTTCTAAAAGATACTTCAAAAAAAGAGACTTATCATCCTGCAGACCCAAGCTTAGATGAACAAAAAAGAGTGTGGCATAGTGAAGAAAACTTAATGAAAAGAGATAGATGTTTTGCAATGGCAAAGGAAAAAGGTTTTGAGCCAATAGAGATTGCTTTAGCTTATGTTTTAAATCAAGATTTTACAGTGTTTCCCTTGATTGGTCCTAGAAATTTTATTGAAACTGAAAGCTCTGTTAATTCGTTGAGAGTTCAATTAACCAAGGAGGAAATGAAATGGTTAGATTTAAATTAATTTAGAATTAAGCTATACTATAAATACCTTCTAAATCTCTTCCTTGAACAATAATTTCTTGATTATTTTCCATCCTTTTTAAATGAGCAAGGGTCGACATTGCTGCAGCAGGGTGAAGAGATTTATCAACATCTTTATAAATTAACTTTACTATTTCTGAGATCTTATTGTTTCCCTTTTTTATGGCGTCAATAATCTGTTTTTCACGGCTTAATCTATGAGATATATAGTCTGATACTAATTTTTTAGGTTCATCAATAATTGGTCCGTGAGTTGGAAAAAACTTTTCTTCTCTCCGAGAAAGTAACTTTTCTAAAGAAATAATATAATCTTCCATATCGCCATCAGGGGGAACAATAACTGTAGTCGACCAGCCCATTACATGATCACCAGAGAATAAGATATTTTCATCAAGCAAGGCGTAGCAAATATGGTTTGATGTATGACCAGGGGTATGAATAGCTTCAATTGACCATTCGCTAGTCTCTATTTTATCGCCATCTTTTAATTCTATATCTCCTTCAATATTGCGATCATAACCTTCCTCGAAATCATCCTGAACAATTCCAACATTACTTAAATTTTTATAATATATCTTTGCTCCAGTTTCAGATTTTAACTTTTTAGCAAGAGGAGAGTGATCATTATGGTTGTGAGTTAAAAGTATATGAGTAATCTCTTGTCCTGATGTTGCCTTCATTAACGCATTGTAATGGTCATCATCAATAGGTCCTGGGTCTATTACAGCTATATTTTTATTACCTATTATATATGTGCCCGTACCAGTAAAAGTAAAACCTCCTGGATTGTTAGCAATAACTCTCCTTACAAGTGGTGTTAATTGATCACAAACTCCATATTTTATTGATTTTATAAATTTTTCTAGTTGCATTAGTTTAATGAATATTTCCCAAAAAAAACAAAAACTGATAATAATCTTATAAGAATAACTTAAAGTAATAAATTAATAAATATTATGAAATATATTTCTACAAGAGGAAAGGCTCCCGAGTTAGGTTTCGAAGATGTTCTTTTATCTGGACTTGCAAGTGATGGCGGTCTCTATATTCCAAAAGAATGGCCAAAGGTAGACTACAAAGAGCTACCTACAACATCATATTCTGAACAGGCAGCATATGTTATCTATCCTTTTGTAAAAGATTTTTTAAATTATGAAGAGCTAAACGACATTACAAGTCAGGCTTATAGTCAATTTCCTTCAAAAGAGGCTATAGGTTTGAAAGAAGTTGAAAAAGGAAACTATTTATTAGAGCTTTTTCATGGACCAACTCTTGCCTTTAAAGATTTTGCAATGCTTTTGTTAGCTCAATTTTTTGAAACTTCTTTAAGTAAGAAAAATAAATCAATAACCATATTAGGCGCTACTTCAGGGGATACTGGTAGTGCTGCGATTGAAGCCTTTAAGAATAATAAACATTGTACTGTTTTCATATTATTTCCAAAAGGAAGAGTATCTGAAATACAAAGAAAACAGATGACAACTGTTGATAGCGCAAGCATTTATCCGATTGAAATTGATGGAACTTTTGATGATTGTCAAAACCTTGTTAAAAATTTATTCCAAAATCTTGAGTTCAAAGAAGAGATGAGCCTTGGAGCAATTAATTCAATAAATTGGGCTCGTGTAGCAGCTCAAATTGTTTATTATTTTTCAACTTTTCAGCAATTAAAATCAAATAGAGTTTCATTTTCAGTTCCAACAGGTAATTTTGGAGATGTTTTAGCTGGATGGGTCGCAAAAAAAATGGGATTACCTATTGATAAATTAATTGTTGCAACAAATGATAATGATATTTTGGATCGAGCAATATCTAATGGTGACTACTTTCAGGAAGAAGTAAAAGCTACCACTTCTCCAAGTATGGATATTCAAATTTCAAGTAATTTTGAGAGGCTATTATTTGAATCTTTAAATAAGGACTCAGAAAAATTAAGAAATTTATTTATAGAACTAAAAGAAAACAATGGTTTTAGAATAGATAATGATACCCTTAGCTATATTAAAAATGATTTTAAATCAGGCAAAGCAAGTGAAAGAAAAGTAAAAGATACGATTTCACGGATTTATAAGGTTTCTAATATAATTCTTGATCCACATACTGCAGTGGGATTTTATGCTTCTGCAAAAAAATTAGATACTGATGTGCCGATGGTTAATTTAGGAACAGCTCATCCTGCTAAATTTTCTCAAGCAGTTATTGATGCAATTGGTCTTGAGCCAGAAATTCCTGATAGATTAAAAAATATAATTAATAAAAAAGAGAAGTTTACTGAATTAGACAATAATTCAGAAGCTTTAATTGGTTTTATAAGAAAGCATTCAAATGTCTAAACATAAAAATATTATATTATTCTTATTTTTATTTTGCTTCTTGAGCACACCTTTGCTGCCTCAAGTTATTACAATCGATTCTCATATTGATATTCCTTTTGATTATATGGAAAACCCTCAACATGATCCGGGTAAAATTACTGATATGCAGGTTGATTTAGCTAAAATGAAAAAGGGTGGTTTAGATTCTGGTTTTTTTGTTGTTTATGTTCCCCAAGGACCATTGGATAAAGCGGGCTTTAAAAAAGCAAAGCTTCTTGCTGAAAAAAAATTTTTAGCAATTTCAAAAATGACTAAAACATATCCTAACCAAATTGGACTTGCCTTGGCGGTAGAAGATATTATTAAATTTAAAAATAATAACCTTTTATCAGCAGCAATTGGAATTGAAAATGGATATGTAATAGGCGAAGATCTATCATTGTTAGATCATTATTATTCTCTTGGGGCTCGATATATGACATTAACTCATATAGGTCATAATCAGATAGCAGATAGCTCAATGCCCAGTAAAAAATTAAATGATAAAGAGGAATTGCATGGCGGCATTTCAGCTTTCGGAAAGAAAGCAATAAAAAGAATGAATGAATTAGGAATGATGATTGATATTAGTCATGTTTCAGATAAAGCTTCACTTGAAGCAATAAAATTATCATCAGCACCAGTCATTGCATCTCATTCGTGCGTAAAGTCAATTGCAGATCACCCTAGAAATATATCTAACGAATTACTTTTTGCACTTAGGGAAAACGGAGGTGTTATTCAAATAACAGCATTTGCAAATTATGTTAAAGTTAATAATGATAGATTCAGCTCTATAATCAGTCTTGGTAACAAGGTTGCAGAACTTTATGGGGATAAAAGCTTCAACCCGTCATTACATTCAAAAACAAGAGAATATCTTGAAGGAATAGAGAATATAAATATAAAATTTCCAATGCCAGACATTGATGATTTTATAGATCATGTAGATTATGTTGTTGATCTCATAGGTATTGATTATGTGGGTATTTCCTCTGACTTTGGAGGTGGAGGCGGAATTAGCGGATGGATGGATGCCGCAGAAACTAAATTATTAACTCTTAAGTTAGAAGAAAGAGGTTATTCATCCAAAGAAATTGAAAAAATTTGGGGCGGAAACATTCTTCGTGTTTGGAAGAAAGTTGAAGATATTGCTAGTAAAACTTAAGCTATACCACTTTCATTTGAAAGATTATTTATATTAAACCCTATTCTTTCAATTGCTCTTTCCCATATGCTGTTATAATTACCATCAAATATTAAATCTGTATCAGCATTTGAGATTATCCAATCGTTTGATTTAAGTTCATTCTCTAGTTGTCCTGGAGACCAACCGCAACATCCAAGATACAAATTTACTCCAGAGTTAATTTCTTCCATACATAATAAAGATAAAGAATCCTTAGATGAATTTAGAAAACAATTAGCACCATTTATTTCAATGCTGTCCTCCAAAATTATCTCTGAATTATGCAATAAAAAACCTTTATCTATTGAAACAGGACCGCCATTAAAAATTGGAATATTAGCATTTAAACTTATTTGACTTATATTCATATCTTTTAGAACATCTTTTAAATTTATTTTATGTGGTCTATTTAATACAATTCCCATTGCGCCGTCGGAAGAAAAATTAATTAATAATATTACCGATTTAGAAAACCTAGGGTCAGGCATTGATTTTGAAGCAATAAGTAAGCTTCCCTCAAATGTAATGTTTTTATCCATTTTTCTTCAAAAACTAGTGACTAATTTATATCATAATATATATACTAAGAAACTTGCATAAGCAGGTATAAAATCAATTTTAATTTATTAGGAGAAAATTATGGCTATACAAGAAGGAGATAAAATCCCTGAAGCAACTGTTCATCATATGACTGATGCAGGACCAACACCTATAACAACAAGTGAATTATTCTCAGGAAAAAGATCAGTTCTTTTCGCAGTTCCTGGGGCATTTACTCCAGGGTGTTCAATGCATCATTTACCTGGTTTTATAGATAATTCTGATGAAATTCTAGGTAAAGGTGTAGATCAAATAGTTTGTTTATCAGTAAATGATCCTTTTGTAATGGCTGCATGGGGCAATGATAAGGGAACAGGAGATAAAATGCTTATGGTTGGTGATGGTAATGGTGAGCTTACTGAAGCGCTTGGTTTATCTATGGACGGCTCAGGATTTGGTTTGGGCAAAAGATCATTAAGGTATTCAATGATAATTGATGATAATTCTCTAACAAAGCTGAATGTTGAAGAAAACCCAGGAGAAGTTGCCTCTTCAAGCGCGGAAACTATTCTTAGTCAATTATAATTTTTCTAATGCTGAACGAGCAAGATAATCTGCTTGCTCGTTTCCAGCATTACCTGCGTGACCTTTAACCCAAATCCAAGATATATTTTTATCTTTTATAGCTTCATCAAGACGCATCCATAATTCCTTATTTTTTACATCTTTTTTATTAGCTGTTTTCCAGTTATTTTTCTTCCAATTCGATATCCAGCTTGTTATTCCATCTTTTACATAATTTGAGTCTGTATATAGAGTGATTTCATAATCTTTATTTATTTCTTCTAGTGCCTTAATTGCAGCCATAAGCTCCATACGATTATTTGTGGTTTCTTTATCTCCACCTGATAATTCAATATTTTTATTATCTAATTCGATAAGAACACCCCAACCTCCAGGGCCAGGGTTTCCGGAGCATGCGCCGTCAGTGTATATATCTACTTTTTTATTCATTAAATACCATATTCTTTAGGATTGTTTATATCTTTGTGGAAATCAAGAATTTTAATAAATTCATTTGGATTTTTAGGAGTTACCATTGCATTATCATTGCTAACCCTCCAATCAACAAGTCGAGTTAATAAAAACCTCAAAGCTGAACCCGAACATAATATTGGGAGTTTTTCCATCTCATCATTACTTAATTTTCTCTCTTTTTGATAACCCTTTAAAAGGTTTCGAGATAATGAAATATCAAATTCACCATCTTTAAAACACCATGCATTAATGCATATACTTAAGTCGTAAGATAAAAAATCATTACATGAAAAGCTAAAATCGATAACACCAGAAATTTGATCCTCGTGAAAAAGGATATTGTCAGGAAAAAGATCTGCGTGAATAATTCCTTTTGGTAGATCTTTTGGCCAATTTGATTTTATTCTATTGTATTCTTCAAGCATATCTTTACTAAGATATTTTGAAAAAGTTTCTGCAGTACTAGTTGAATTTTTAATCAATTGTGGAAAGATCTCCAGCCCCATTGGGTTTTTTCTTTTAATTTCTAAGCTGGTACTAATATTATGTATCTTTCCTAAAATTAGACCAAGTTGATAAGCTTGTTTTTCAGTAACAGATAGAGTAGATGCTCCATCCAGAAAAGTTAATATTGATGCTGGCTTACCTATAATTTCTGAGAACAGGTTATTATTATTCCTTAACGGAAGAGGGCATTTGATGTCATTTGATGATAAATAAAACATATATTCGAGAAAAAAAGGAATGTCTTTTTTCTCAACTCTATCTTCGTAAATTGTTAGAATAAAAGAACCTTTTTCTGTTTTTAATTTATAATTAGTGTTTTCAACACCTTCTGATATCCCTTCAAATTCTATTAATTCACCTATTTCATAATTTTTAAGAAAAAGGCTCAAGTCTTCCGAAGATACATGTGTGTAAACTGCCATTTATGACTCATTAAGTTCCCTGGGTATTTTAAATGTTATATTTTCATCAGCAACTGAGATTTTTTTAATATCAACATTATATAATTGATTCAATTCATTTATAAACTCTTGAATTAGTATATCTGGTGCACTTGCGCCTGCTGTTAATCCTATTTTTTGTTTTTTTTCGACTTCATTCCAATTAACTTCGGATATATCTGATATTAAATGTGTTTCATCACACCCAGCTCTTTTTCCAACTTCAACCAATCTTAATGAATTTGATGAATTATTGGCGCCAATGACATAAATTAAATCACATTTACCCGCAATAGATTTTATTGCTAATTGCCGATTTGTTGTTGCATAACAGATATCTTCTTTTGGTGGTTGAATTATATTTGGAAAGATACATTTTAACTCTTCTATAATTTCTTTGGTATCATCGACTGATAGGGTGGTTTGAGTGATTAACGCTACCTTCTTGTAGTTAATCTTTTTTAATTCTTTAACATCTTGTTTATCTTGAATTAAAGTAATGGCATCTAACGGAATTTGTCCCATTGTCCCTATAACCTCTGGGTGACCTTCATGACCTATAAGAAATATATGAGCTCCATCCTTATAAAGTCTCTTTGCTTCATTATGAACCTTTATAACTAAAGGACATGTTGCATCAATAAATGGCATTTCTTTTGCTTTAGCCTCAATCAAAACGCTTTTAGGAATTCCATGTGCAGAAAAAATTACCCTTGAGCCTTTAGGAGCATCTTTAAGATTTTCTATGAATATCACACCTTTAGATTCTAAATCTTTTATTACCCAAGGATTGTGAACAATTTCATGCCTTACATAAATTGGTGGTCCATATTTCTCTAGTGATAACTCAACAATATTTATTGCTCGGTCAACACCAGCACAAAATCCTCTCGGATGAGGTAGATATAATATTTTTTTTAATTTTAAGTTCATTTTATGTCTGATTTAACTAATATATGTTTATTATACAAATTTATTTACTTATTTAAGAGTTAATATTTTCTTGGAAAACAATATGTTTAAAAATTATCTTATAATATTTACTTTAATTTTTTTAGTTAGCTGCTCTGACTCTGCTTATTTTGATCCTGGCCCTTGTCCGAGAGCTGCCATATTGAAAGGAAGCGAGACAAAAGAATTAGACAGATCTGATTTAGTAATTGAGCTAAATAGAACAATAATGATTTGTGAATATAACCTAAGAAGGAAGAATATTAATTTTGATGTCGGTATTTTTGGTGATGTAATTAATAGTGATACTGTAACATTAGAAAATTTAAGGATTAACCTCTTTATAGCATTTGTTGGCCCAGATGATACAGTTATAGACAAGTGGTCAAAAATTGTTTCTGTTAAACTTAAAAATCAAAAGATAAGCTCCTTTTCAATTCCGATAGAGGGACTTAGATCAAAGATTGAAGAGGGTAGAACAGGTTCATCATATAAAGTTCTTATTGGGCTTGAATAACCAAATTGACAAAATCTTATATGTGTTTAATTATATAAAAAGAATCAGATGATTCTAGATATTTGCGGGAGAGACTTTTATAGCGCCGAAGGAGCAACCGCCCTCGGAAACTCTCAGGCAAAAGGACCGCAAGTATCATAAAACTCTGGAAAGTAAGTTTAATACTTCTCCGACGGGGTAAGCAACCAAGGTTGTCAAATCTCTCAGGGTCCAATGACAGAGGAGGGCAGTTGGAAACAACTATTCTGTCATGGAGGATATATGTCTGAGGCTTATTGGGGTTTAGAACAAGACCTTAAAACTACCCCCTTATATAAAATTCACAATAATAGTGGAGCAAAATTAGTACCTTTTGCTGGTTTTTATTTACCTATTCAATATGAAAACGGTATTATTGCTGAACATAATCATACAAGAAGTTCTGCTAGTATTTTTGATGTTTCACATATGGGACAAATTAAAATATCAGGACCAATGATTTATGATGCAATGGAAAAGATACTTCCTATTTCTTTTTCTAAGATTTCACCCGGTCAAATTAAATATACGCAATTTCTTAATAGTGAAGGTAAGATTATTGACGACCTAATGATCACTAGATCTTTTGAGGAAGATCATGTCTGGCTTGTTGTTAATGCAGATTGTACAGACAAAGACCTTGATCATTTATACAATAACCTAAATAAGGCTTATAAAATTGAATTGATTGAAGACAGAGCTTTAATAGCTTTGCAAGGTCCAAATTCATCAAATATTTTAAAGACTTTTTTTCAGGAAATTGATGAGATGCCTTTCATGACGGCTGATTGGTTTAATTATGATAACGAAAAATTTTTTATTTCTAGATGTGGATATACTGGTGAAGATGGTTTTGAAATATCAATAAAAGATAGATATGCAGAAAAATTTATAAGTAAACTTTTGCAAAGTGAAGGTGTTAAACTTGCTGGTTTGGGTGCTAGAAATTCCCTAAGAATGGAAGCAGGACTTTGTTTGTATGGAAATGATATATCTTCTTCTGTATCACCAATTGAAGCTGGTTTGGCATGGTCTTTTTCAAAAGAAAGAATCGAAAATGGTGGTTTTATTGGTCATGAACACATCAAGCAAGATCTTGATAATGGAGTTCAAAGAAAATTAGTTGGTATTAAGCCTTTGGGCAAACTTCCAGCTAGAGAAGGAACACAAATTTTTGACAAAAATGAAAAAACAATAGGTCAAATTACTAGTGGGGGTTACTCCCCTTCGCTCCAAGCACCAATTGCTATGGGATACATTAATTCAGATAGCTTAAAAAATAATTGTGAAGTTTTATTAAATGTTAGAGGTAATTTAATACCAGCAGAAATAGCTTCACTTCCTTTTGTTGAACATAAATATTTTAGAGGTAATAAATAAAATGGCTGAGATTTATTTTACTAAAGAACATGAATGGATAAAAGTAGAGGACAATGTTGGTGTTGTAGGCATTACTGCATATGCAAGTGAGCAACTGGGAGATATTGTTTTTGTTGAGCTTCCAGAAGAAGGTATAATTGCAGAAATTGGAAAAGATATTGCTGTTGTTGAATCTGTGAAAGCTGCAAGTGAAGTGTATTCTCCAGTTTCTGGTACAATAATAAAATCCAATGAAGATTTAAACTCAACTCCAGAAATAGTAAATGAAGATCCTGTTGGTAAGGGTTGGTTTTACGAAATTAAGATTTCTAATAATGACGAGCTTTCAGGGCTTATGTCTGAAGAAGAATATCAGAAACATATAGGTGATTAAATGAGATATTTACCATTAACTAAAAATGATAGAGAAGAAATGTTAAGCACTATTGGGGTAAACAATATTGATGAGCTTTTTTCCAATATTGCTGAAAAAGCAAACATTAATCCAAAAATTAATTTACCTAATCATAAAACCGAAATGGAAGTAGAAAAACATTTATCTCTTTTGTCCGATAAAAATCTTCACGCAGATAATAGTAGCTTTTTTATAGGTGGTGGATCATACAAGCATCATATTCCTGCAAGTGTAGATCATATTATTCAGAGATCTGAATTTTTGACTTCATATACCCCATATCAACCAGAAATATCGCAAGGCACATTACAATATCTATATGAATTTCAAACTCAGGTATCTCTATTAACTGGCATGGATATTTCTAATGCATCTATGTATGACGGGTCAACAGCTACTGCTGAAGCGGTATCAATGGCTAAAAGAATAACTAAAAGAAATGGTGTTATTTTATCAAATACGATCCACCCTCATTATGCAGATGTTATCAAAACTGTATCAGGAATTAAAGATAACGAGCTTGTTTACAATAGAAAATTTTCTATCGATATCGATCATTTATTCAATGAGGTTAATGACAATACTGCTTGTGTAGTCGTTCAAAATCCTGACTTTTTTGGCTCTTGTTACGATTTATCATCATTAGCAGAATTTGTTCAAAGTAAAGGAGCATTGCTTATTGTTGTTGTAACTGAAGTTTTATCATTAGGAATGTTGAAATCCCCAGGTGCAATGGGTGCTGATATTGTTGCATGTGAAGGTCAATCCTTAGGAAATCCTATGAATTTTGGAGGACCATATGTAGGTCTGCTATCAACCAAGAATAAATATTTAAGACAAATTCCCGGAAGGATTGTTGGAGAGTCTGAGGATGTTGATGGAAAAAAAGGTTTTGTATTAACATTATCAGCAAGAGAGCAGCACATTCGAAGAGAAAAGGCCACTTCAAATATTTGTACAAATTCAGGGCTATGCAGTCTGGCATTTACAATTCACTTAACCCTTCTTGGCGAGAAAGGCTTTAAGAACCTTTCAAGACTTAATCATGAATCAGCATTAAATTTGAAAGAAAAAATATTGAAAATCCCAGAAGTTAAATTGTTAAACAAAAGTTTTTTTAATGAATTTACTATCGAATTACCAATTAAGGGTGAAATATTTATTAATAGGATGGCAGAAAAGAGAGTTCTAGCAGGCATACCTGTATCAAGATTGATTAATAATAATAAAGAATTAGATAATTGTATCGTGGTTGCTAGCACAGAAACTAATACAGATGATGATATGAATTCATTTATTGAAGCAGCAAAAGAGGTTTTAAGATGAAAAATTCGAATAAAGGTCTAAATCACGATGAACCAATATTGTTTGATATTGGTGGCATGGATAAATCTGGAGTTGATCTTAATGAGCCAACATTTAAAGAAAATTTTATTGGTGAATGCTTTGAGGATAGAGAAATTGGTTTACCTGGGTTAAGTGAGCCTGAGTCAATTAGACATTATGTTAGATTATCAAGAAAGAACTATTCTATTGATGCAGGTCTTTATCCTTTAGGTTCATGTACAATGAAGCATAATCCAAGACTGAATGAGAAACTAGCAAGGTTAAAGGGGTTTTCTGAAGTTCATCCACTTCAACCTTTATCAACATGCCAAGGCGCTCTTGAGCTTATAGATGAAATTTCTGTCTGGTTAAAAGAATTAACAGGAATGAAAGCTGTCACTATGACTCCAAAAGCAGGCGCTCAAGGTGAGCTTTGTGGAATGTTAGCAATTAAAAAAGCAATAGAATCAAGAAATGAGTGTCACCGAACTAAGGTTTTGGTCCCTGATTCTGCACATGGCACTAATCCTGCTACCGCTGCTTTTTTGGGATTTGATGTTGTAACAATTAAATCTGATAAAAACGGTAGATTGAATTTTGATGATTTTAAACAAAATGTAGACAAAAAATTTGCTGCAGCAATGATTACAAATCCAAATACATGTGGTCTTTTTGAAGATGATATTATTGAAATATCAAATTACATTCATGATGCAGGCGGCTACTTGTATTGCGATGGAGCCAACTTTAATGCCTTAGTTGGTAAAGTAAGACCTGGCGACTTAGGCATTGATGCTATGCATATCAATTTACACAAAACATTTTCTACACCTCATGGCGGAGGCGGACCAGGATCTGGTCCAGTTGTTTTCTCTGATCTTTTAAAGGATTTTTGTCCAGCACCACTTTTAAAAAAGGATGAAGAATATTATTATTTAGTGGAAAATCTTAATGATAAAGATATTGATAAATCTTTTGGTCGGCTTTGTGTTTTTCATGGCCAAATGGGAATGTTTGTTAGAGCCCTATCTTACATGATGAGCCATGGTTCTGACGGCTTAAGACAAGTTTCAGAAGACGCAGTTTTGAATGCAAATTACATTAAATCTTCATTAGAGGATGTTTTAACACCTGCTTATGAAGGATATTGTATGCATGAAGTTTTATTCAATGACGATTTTTTAAGTGGAACTGGTGTTGAGACAATTGATTTTGCAAAAGCTTTAATAGATAAGGGTTATCATCCAATGACAATATATTTTCCTCTTGTTGTTCATGGAGCATTATTAGTTGAACCAACAGAAACTGAGTCAAAGAATTCTATCGATCAATTTATTGAAACCATTAGGGAATTAGCTTCAAAAACTCAAGATGGAGAAGAATTCTTTAAGAAGGCGCCAATTTATACTCCTATTAGAAGGCTAGATGAAACAAAAGCCGCAAGAAATCCAGTTTTAAGATGGCAAAAAAATGATGTAATTGCTGCAGAATAGTGCCCGATTTTTCTATCGAGGATAAGAAAAGGCAATTAGATTTTAGCAATATTGCTGGTGTAGATGAGGCAGGAAGAGGACCTTGGGCTGGACCAGTTTATTCAGCAATTGTTATTTTAAATAGGAACTGTATACCTGAGGGCATAAATGACTCAAAAAAAATTTCCGAAAAAAAACGTATAAAGCTATATAAAGAAATTCTTATAAATCATAAATATGGCATAGGTTCTGCTTCACCAGATGAGATAGACCAATTAAATATCCTCGAGGCTACATTTCTTTCTATGAGAAGAGCATTAGAAAATCTGATCATAAAACCAGATTATATTCTTGTAGATGGAAATTTGAGTCCAAATTTTAATATTCCCCATGAAAGCATAATAAAAGGTGATAGCGTCTCAATGTCAATTGCTGCAGCATCAATAATTGCAAAAGTTGAGAGAGATAAATTTATGGTAAATATCGATAACGAATATCCAGAATATAAATGGAAAAAAAATAAAGGATATGGAACAAAAGATCATCAAAATGCATTAAATGCTCATGGTGTAACGAAACACCACAGAAAATCATTTTCCCCCATCCGCAAGATATTGAGTCTCTCTGCTGGCCAATGACTCAACATATAGATAATTGAATCAAATAATAATTCTTGGAATATATTTTGTTGACCAAATATAAAATTCCTATGAGGATATTATGGTTATGAAAGAAAAATCATATATAAAACACCCAATTCAAAAAAATTGTATTTATCATGGGGATTCACTCAGCATTCTAAAAACAATTCCAAGTAATTCTGTTGATCTAGTGTTTGCTGATCCACCTTATAACTTACAACTTAAAAATAAACTATTGCGTCCTGATTCTTCAAAGGTAGATGCTGTTAATGATAAATGGGATCAGTTTGAGAGTTTTAAAAATTATGATGATTTCACAACTAATTGGCTGACGGAAATAAAAAGAATAACAAAACAAGACGGAACAATCTGGGTTATAGGCTCTTATCATAATATTTTTAGGATGGGTAAAATTATTCAAGATTTAGGGTTTTGGATTCTTAACGATATAATTTGGAGAAAATCAAATCCGATGCCAAATTTTAGAGGAACAAGATTTACAAATGCACATGAGACATTGATTTGGGCTGCACAAGGTCAGGATGCTAAATATGATTTTAATTATCAAGCGATGAAATCATTGAATGACGGAATTCAGATGCGCTCAGATTGGGAAATACCTATTTGCTCTGGTAAAGAGAGACTCAAGGATGTTTCTGGAAAAAAAATACATTCAACACAAAAACCTGAAGCGCTTTTACATAGAGTCCTATTGTCTTCTTCAAGTCCAGGAGACTTAATTCTTGATCCTTTTTTTGGAACTGGAACTACTGGAGCAGTAGCAAAGAAGTTAGGTAGAAATTATATCGGTATTGAGCAAGATAAAAAATATATAAAAGAAGCTAAGAAAAGAATTAATAATGTAACACTATTAGGCAAAAAGGAGCTGGAGGTTACAGAATCAAAGAAAAATCAAATTCGTGTTCCTTTTGGGAGTCTAGTTGAAAGTGGAGTAATAAAACCCGGAAGTGTTTTAAAGGGTCCCAAGAGCTTAAAGGCTAAGAAATTTTCAGCAACCGTTAGAGCTGATGGCAGTGTTTATTCTGAAGGTGAAAAGGGGTCTATTCATCAAATTAGCGCTAAATTACAAGGCAAAGAATCATGCAATGGATGGACTTTTTGGCATTTAGAAAATAATGGCGAGCTTCAATTAATCGATAATTTAAGAACAAATTTTATTAACGCTAATAAAGTTAATTAATTACAAGTTCTAATATAAGAAAAAAAGAAATTTGAAGTCCTAGTAAATTATTACTTTTAAATATTTTTAGGCATCTATCACTGTTATCTATATCTAAATAAATAATTTGAGAAACTAGGTGAATTAATAAAGATAAAATAGCTAAATGAATAATTAAACTATTGCTTAGACTTAAAAGCATAACTGCAAAAATAATGAAAAATATTGCATAAAAGATAAGCAAAGCATATTTGGTATTTTGACCTAATTTTATTGCAGACGATTTTAGATTTAGCAATAAATCATCACCTTTGTCTTGATGAGCATAAATTGTGTCATATCCGATAGTCCAAAATATACATGCTAAATAAAGCATAAAAGGGTAAATGGATAAAAAATCGTTTGCAAGAGATAACCAACCAAGCAATGCACCCCAATTAAATGTGATACCTAAAAAAACTTGAGGCCACCAGGTTACTCTTTTCATTAATGGATAAATAAAAACAGGTATCAAAGCAATGCAACCAAAAATTATAGTTAATTTATTAAATTGAATAAGTACCAACAATCCGATTAAAAGCTGAGCTAATAAAAAAATCATTGCAGTAATTGTTTTTAGTTTATTAGAGGCAAGTGGCCTATCCTTTGTTCTTGTTACATTTTTATCATATTCTTTATCTAGAAAATCATTCCATGTACAACCAGCCCCTCGCATAATAATTGAGCCTATTAAAAAAAGAATGAAAAAACTAATCGGAGCCAATTGTTCAATATATAAACTATATAAAAGTAATGACCACATGCATGGCCAGAACAAAAGCATAAAACCGACAGGCTTATCGTACCTTGCAAGCTGAATAAATGGTGTAATTTTATTTAAAAGAGTAGCTTTCATCATTTGTTATTTAATTTTCTTAGAGTTACCTAACATTAATCTTTTACTTTATAATATTAAAATATGAAAATTATACGAGTTTATATAAATAAAAAAATAACCAATGGGTTTTTAGAGTTAGATCAATCTCAAACTCACTATATTAAAAATGTTATGCGATTAAATATTGGAGATAATTTTAATATTTTTAATGAAAATGATGGTGAATGGTTTGTTGAGCTTTTTGAATTAAATAAGAAAAAATCAAAAGTTAAAATTTTAAAAGAAATTGGCATCAAAGATAAACCTAGTGATATTTGGATGCTTTTCGCACCAGTTAAAAAACTAAGAATAGATTTTATTGCTCAAAAGATAACTGAATTAGGCGCTAGAGTGATTTGGCCAGTTCTTACGGAAAGAACCCAATATAAATCTATAAAGGTATCTAAAATCTTAGCCAATGCAATTGAGGCCGCTGAACAATGCGGTTTAACATTTATTCCAAAAGTTAATAAGATAGAAAATCTTGAATACATAATAGATAATTGGAATCATATTGATTCTGAGCGA
>Ga0208410_1000555_pt1 | contig 21323 bp, 13 predicted proteins | sample ETN02SmetaG_3_FD_185787 | JGI IMG/M metagenome (GOLD analysis project Ga0208410, IMG submission 185787) | Marine microbial and viral communities from oxygen minimum zone, Eastern Pacific Ocean - ETNP2014F10-02SV257 (SPAdes) (version 2) | ecosystem: Environmental > Aquatic > Marine > Oceanic ... | reverse complement strand
GTCCCTAGCAACGCTAGCCGGGTCGTTCGAACCGTTTCGGTGGATGGCAACCAGAGCGGACTACCCTCTAACTTCGGATACTCGTCAGCCAGGGCCCACGTTAGGATGACCACTGGGACCTATGCTGCACCAGGGGATGTCGTCACAGTCACATTCCCGCCTGGCATAGTTGATTCTGGGACGTACATCCTAGTAGGTGCGCATAGTGACAACCTGTGGGGCAAGGAGCAGTTGCACCGACATCCGGAGATAGTACGCTGGTGGTATGTCGATGAAACAGAAATGGAAGTCGGGAACTCATTCGGTGGCCCGATCTACGTGGCAATCGAACCAGGGTCGACACTGGGGACTTTCGAAGTCACAATCTCCAATGTCGTTGAGGCTCCAACCTACGATCACGGGCAGACGGAATTGGCGGACTGGATCCAGACGAACCGCCATTCACCCGCCCCATGGGCCGAAATAGGTAGCGACCAGTTCATCCTGTCCGTACCCAGCCACGAGATTAGGGACCTAGAAGCCCCGGACGACCTAATGGAGTGGTGGGATCAGGCCTTGGGCATGGAGCACGAACTGTACGGTTTCCTCCCTTGGACGAGGGTCGAGAGGGCTGTCTTCGATGCCCAGATATCCGCCGGTTGGATGCATTCCGGATACCCATTCATGGCCCATGACCTCAGCGTCCCCGCCGTTGTCAACGTCACTCACATGAGCACAGAAGGGGACTGGGGGATGTTCCACGAGCTCGGCCACAACCACCAGTGGATGCCCTCGACCCTGCCCGGGACGACTGAAACAGGGTGCAACTTCGCCAGCATCTACCTTATGGAGGACCTCGTCGGAATCACTGGTCACGGAGCCGTCTCACCAGACCAAAGAGAGTCTAGGACGAGGTCATACTTCGACAACGGGGCCAACATCTCGGACTGGTCCGTTTGGGTCGCACTGGAGACGTTCCTGATGATCAAGGAGGAGTGGTCATGGTCCGAGATCACATCAGCCCTAGCAGTGTACTACGACCTCCCCGCGGCGCAAGTCCCGTACACCGACGATGAGAAATTCAACGCATGGGTACTCCACCTGTCAAATGCCACGGGATTCAACCTCGCACCGTACCACGCTGCATGGGGCTTCCCACTCGACCAGACCACCTTCGACTCACTCGATCACCTCCCTGTTTGGACGGATGATCCCCTGAGGGGGGATTTCTACGAGTACCCAGCGATCTTGAGAGAATTGCAATCCCCCAGCATCTCCGGGGCGACATCCGTCAACATCTCGTGGGAGACGTATGACAACGGGACCAACATCACCCTAGTTGCATTCTACGGCACTTCAGATGGCGGAACCCAACCTTCAGCATGGTCAAACTACGTCGAAATCGGGGAGACGAATGTCGGAAACGAGTACATCGAGATTACCGGGCTATCGTGCTGTGGCACCGATTATCATGCACGAATCAGGGCTGCCAACGATGCCGGCGAGACATGGTTCGGGCCGATTTCGTGGACCACGGACTATCTGGAAGACTGAACCCTCCTCAATAAACCCTCAAGGGACAGGCCGGGAAATTTCCTCTCATGCATCACGGCCAGAGGGATCCACACAATCGTGTGCAAGATGGTGACGAGGAATGCCGGAACAAGTGCTAGCCTCGGCTCCCCATCCATCAGGAGTGCCACCACGCCAAGCACTGCAAAGTGAGACACATAGATCGTCAGTGACAACCTCCCTGCCGGCTCCAAAAGACTCAGCCTATCTCCCATGAGCGGATTCCCCCCTGATCCCTCTTCTCCCTCCAGTATTCTAAGCGCCAGTGCCACCATCGTTCCCGAGACAACCAGGAATGGCATGTTTGCAGGGAAGAAAGTGAGAACAGCGTCTCCCGAAGTCAGTGCCCAGGCAATTCCCTCGGAAACGGCGATGGCCAATGTCAACGAAGTAGCAAGAATCCCCAACACTATGCCTTTCTCCCTGGTGCTTGAATCATCACGCAAGTCATGAAGAACCGTACCTAGTAGAATGTAGAATAACCATGGAAAAACCGGGTAAGTACCGTTCCACAGTAGTCTGCTCACCCACTCTTCTATTCCTCTGGAATCCACTCTTTCGAACCAACCTAGTTCGGGTTCAGAGTTTGCCCCCAGAATCAATGGCGAGGCGCAGAAGAAGAGCATCAACATCGTCCTGATACCCATGCTAGTCCTCGCCAGTGCCGGGCAAATCAAGGCAGAAATTGCCAGAAGCGTAAGAACCCCCGGTGTTTGCCATTCGAATCTGCCTCCCCTATCGACGTTCAGAAGGACGTTTACCAAAGCCTGACAAATGCAGAGTACGGCAAATCGAGGGAATATCCAGTTAGCCCACTGGCTCGCCGAATGCCCCTCCGATACCCTTCTAGATGCACTTCTGTACATCCCCCAACCGGAAATCGTCACAAACATCGGTGCAGCCATCCCGCCAAATGCAGCCGCAACAAATGCCGCTGGGTGCCCTACAGTGATTCCACTCGGGGGGACGATTGCCGCTGTATGGACCTCGACCATGCAGAGGACCGCAATAGCCCTAATCCTGTCTAAATGCTTGAGCCTCATCCCGAAACCACGCAAAGGTTGCACCTAGTCAAGGGGTGGTAAGATTCAATGCTTCCGGAGAAGCACAAAACTACTCACTCATCTTCGTCTTTTCCGAATCCTAGCATAGCTCTAGCTTTCGGATCTGAAAGGCCATATGCCAGAGATGCCAACGATGCCACGTACATTAGAGCAACGACAGTATGGACGACAGTCAAGGCCGTACCAGCCGTTCCTCCAAAGTTTGTCCACCCCATTGGTCCAAGATTGTCGGAGACTTGGCCAGTGAAGGTCTCTGCACCCTCGTCATCTATCTCACTGAAAACGTGGATCTCGAATACTGGCATCGATTCGGTGCTATCTTCCGAAAGGTCCGGGCCCAAGAAACCGGGTCCGCGCTTATCCAAGTGGAAAGTAACCTTGACCTTCCCATACATTATCGCTGTAGTTACTGGTTCGACCTTCAGGTCTATTTCCGCGCCGAGATAAACAGGAAGTGCACCGGGGATCACATCGACGTATGTGGAAGATCCAATCAGCTTCCCTTGGATCTGCGTGTTGGCGGGTTCGACCGTCACTGTATGCTCTACCATTTCGATTCCCTTGTAAGTCGTCTTGCTCCCCACCTCGGAGGTCGCAATTGCGTATCCTGCCACATTGAAGCTGAATGGGTCGTTCGGACTTGCCAACGAACCCGCAGTACCCATCAACGAAGTTTCAGAATTGCCAGCATGGGCGGAAAGTAGGCCGTTAGCCCCTTCCTCCCTGTGAGGCGCCCTCCAAGTCAGGTGTTCGGTCATACCGTACACCTTGCCATCCTCGCATGGAAGGTCGTATCCAATGAAGCTCCCACTTGCATCGTAGTCGTAGTCGCAAAGGCCATCGCCGTCTGAATTGATGTATCCCTGGGCCATCCTCTGTCCCATGGTGTCACCTTTAGTACTCATCTTGTACACAGACCAGTCCCCTGTACTAATGCCATCCGAACCGTAGTACGTTGCATTTGTCTCAAGGCTGTTCCAGGAGAAGAATCCGAAGTACGCGCTCACCGCGTCGTCCCAACCGTAGAGCCAATTACTGATTGGCATCGAATAGTAGGGGGTGTTCCCAGTTACGAAGTTCAGAAGTACAGGCATCACTGTGTCGAAGTAGAAGTTCCCCACCCAGTCTCTCAGTGCGTGCGCTGCTTCTTCCGAAATTCCGTATAGGGATGCCACATAGGCATCATCCCATGTATGCTGCACACCATCGGCGTCAGGAAGGCTCAGGCCCGAAAGCTCACCGTACATGAAAGGGCCGGGGAATGAAGACTTGAGGCCAATGACTGGGTCGTTAAGGATAAAATCGGACTTCTCTGGAGTGAGCTCTGCCATCCCTGCAAAACTAGCACGATTCAGGCCTATTGGTATGTATGTCCCACCCAATGGGTCATAGTCCCCGAATGCAGTCAACCACCAGTCGTTGGAGGCCATGGTCCCCTGCCCACCAGCAAGAATCAACTCGAACTCGGTGGGCGCTCCTGTTAATCCCAAACCAACCCAAGGCTCCACGTAGTCAGCAAGGCCACCAATCGTGATCAGGCCAACGTTGTAGGTCGTCATAGCCCCGAAGTAGTCCCCGCTCTGTAGGGGGAGGAGTAATCCAACTACCATCCCTGGAAGCGGTATGCCACTGATTTCGAATGACGTAAGTAGCCCAACACTCTCATTGAATAGAAGATTATCCAGTGACGATGGATCGCTGATAGTGACGCCACTGACCTCTGCGAACCTCTCCTTGAGCTGCGGGGTCTGGTTGTTGATCTCCGCCCCTCCGCCATGTTCTACAAACTTGGACGCTGCTAGTGAGTATACTGCCCAATCCAGTGCCATCGTATCCTCCGGCGCCGAGGTCCAGTCATTGTATCCGAGGAGAGCAGCTCTGGCAGGGGTCACCGTGTCACTTGGTGCTCCCATTCCTGCTATCAGGACCGGCCCGATGTCACAGGTAAGCGCGATGCAGTTGCCATAACCATCATTCGCCATATAAAATGCAGTTTTTATTGGAGTTAGATCATGATCTTCAGCAATTGTCCAAATGCTAGTTTGGCCAGTGGGGTCAGAATATGCGGCCGCTGCAATTCCTAGCTCAGCACTCATGTCGCCGAACTTGCCTCCGTCTGCTGCCTCTGCCATTGACTGGATGTCATCCGATGCCCAAATGCTCGGGGCCCTGTTTGAGAGATCGAAATCTATCATCTGAGCTGCGAACATTGCCTTGGCGAATATCTCTCCATACTCGATACCACTCCCCATTCCAGCGATCCTCTGTGTGTTCCATAGGATGTTTATCTGGTTGACCACAGTATCGCCGGATACCGAGGGGTGCTCCACTCCATCGTCGTCTGCCCATGTGCAATCCTGGCACCATTCGAATGTCTCGTACCCCGAGTATGTGATAGAACCCTCGTCATAGTCGTATTCAATGACCTCTCTAGTCGTGTTCTCATAGTAGATGAATGGCCCCACCTTCTCGTAAGTTGCCTCAACGGTCGCATCCGCCAGTATGTCCTCAAGATTAGTGATGGAGTTAGCGAAGTATGCCTTCTCGGATGATGCGTTAATCCATTCGTCGTCGAAGTCGGCTGTGTAATCCTGGTTTCCATCATCGTCCAAGCCATCGTAACTACTCGCCACTGTGTCGGCCACAGTCCCTTCAATTATGCCGTCTATAGTTCCCGTGACACCTATTCCGACGTTTACCATCAGGAGTAGCGCCCCAATTACAATTGCAATAGTTCCCTTGTTTTCCATAGTTTCACTCAGACATCCCGAAAAGGGGATTAGGCATAAACCATTACACTAGGTTTAGTCATGGATACCTGATACTTCTGATGTAACCCTTCACAAGATAAGGTTCATTTCGATAATCATGGGCGATAGCACGGGGACCCGTAGCTCAGTTGGTTAGAGCGCTCGGCTCATAACCGAGTGGTCATCGGTTCAAATCCGGTCGGGTCCACCAAAAATTGCAACCCTCGATTTTGACACATTTTGGGCCCTTCTTGGGCGAAGCCTCAAATACGTTTGAATCGGAGGATTTAGTGATGAGTGCATCGTTTAGAGTTCCTCTGATGATACTGGCAGTCTATTTCATGAGCCTCTGCTCGGGAGTAGCAGCGGTTCAGGCGCAGACTTCACCAGACGTCTCCCTCACATGCGATCAGCCCGCACCAATCGAGGTTTACCCAGGAGCCCTCAGGTCTACAATCATCTACTGCACCTTGACAAATCCTACCACATTCTCTGAGAAGGTTGACCTAACTTACCAACAGGGGATTATTTCCGTGGCCGGACCGGGTTCTGCCACCGTCCCACCGGGTGACACTTCATTCCAAGTCGCTGCAAGAGCCGATTTGAGGCAGCCGGAGGGTCAACAAGTCGTCACAATCACAGCAACAGTTACCCAATGGAACGGAGCACCTGTTACTGCAGCGACCTCTCCAACAGAGGCGAAGGTGATGACTGTCTTCAAGCAGTTCAGCAGGCTCAGGGTCGGTTCGGATCTAGCATTCATCCAACTCAGGCCAAAAGTAGACTACACCCTCGTGTTCGATGTGTACAATGATGGAAATGCCAGGGACAAGTTCAACGTCGAGATACAGAACTATGACGAGCTTAACGACGAAGGTTTCCAACTCAGCATACCTTTCATCTCCCTAGAGATAGATTCGCTCGCTCCACCTGAGAAGTTCAGGGTACAGATGCGCACGCCGAAGAACCAAGGGTGGACTGACAAGTACTACAATCTCCAATTCAAGGCCACTTCGGAGTACTCAGTTAGGTCCGAAGGGATCCCAAATTACCAGGTACAAGTTATGACCATCTACATCAGAGGAGTCTACCTTCCTGGTTTCGAACTGGTGGGAACCACGATGATGGCAGCCCTGGCCGGCGCCGCTATCGGAAGGAAACAGACCAATGCCGAAGAACCCCTAGTTGATGGCGACGGGAATGTAACTCCTCTAGATAGTAGGATATTCTAGAAGAACAAATATCCGAGCCGTAAGGCAACGTATTGATAACCACCTGACAAGTGTGACGATTCGGGAAGATTGCATGGACAAAGGTGTACGAGACCGGATCGATCCAGTAACTGGGGTCAAGACATCTGAGGGTCAGCAAGTCTTGAAAGAGAACAAGAAGGGTCTTCTTGAAAAAATTTCTGAACAACTCCCAGAAATGACTTCTGAACAACACCCAGGAATGCTCGATGCGGAGATCAATGAGCAAACCCGGAATAAAATAGGCTCTGCGAGAATCGCAGTTACCTTGCTTCTTTCCTTGCTCCCCCTATTGGCCTATACTGCGATGCAGTTTGGAATTTTCCTGGACTATGACTTGAAGGCGGTCATAGCTCTTCTGGGATCAATATTTGCCATACTTTGGCTTGGTTTTGGTTTGGGGATCCCTACGGATGAAAATTTCAATAAAGTTTCAGCTTCACTGGTCGCCGCTTCATTCCTAATTGTCTCAGCGTTACCAGTGGTTTTCGTTGCAGTTTTGGGAGGGGACCTTTCTCTGGGTTTAATCGAATACCAAGAAGATGGGGAGGAAATCACTCTGACCCTTAGGAAGAATGGAATCGGATCAGATAGTTTTGATGCAGAAATTTCTATCTCGTGGCAGGAATCAATTATTTGGTCGGACGACATTACTTTCACGATAGACAAGAGTGACGGCCGCGGAGACTATGGAATTATTTCTCTGGAAGTAGAAGATTTCTATGTGGGGAACGCATTTACTGGTAACTCGCAGCAGCCGGAGACTCCCTACACCCTCGCCCTCAGTGTTGATGACTACAATTGGGAAAGGACACTCGACTCCTCTTTCCTTACTAGGAATGTTACTGGCGCTGGTAGTTACGTCAGCGGGGTCTTTTCAGACAATGCAGATGATTGCCAGGATAAGGGAGAGAATTGCCTAGTCGGGGTCACTCTGATGGGGTGGGCAGGATTGGACTCTGGATCCACCGTTCCAGCAAACCTAAAATTTTCCAGTTACACAGTAAATGCAGTTCTCATGGAAGAAGGCGACATTGCAATTTCATACCCGTCAATCACCGTTCAGAACACTGCTGCATCCTGGGCATCTTCAGATGGCAGATTCGGATCCGGTAGTGCAACATTCGGGGAAATCAATTCAGAGATTCGGTTCGAAGGGTCACAAATCGATCCCGACTCTGGAGGCCTCACATACATCCCCCTGAGCCAATTCCAAGAATCGGCCGGCGACTACGGATGCTACTCATTCACTGTTGATGTCATTCCGAGTGGCTCTGAAGAAACAGTTTCTTCGACCACATATTACGAATATTCCAACAGCAACTCTCAGGACATCTGGAAACAAGAATCTAGTTGCTAGTCAATCATTGATGCTGGAGAGGAACTCCCTCATCCGTTCCGTCTTCGGCTCATCGATGATCGAGGACGACCCCTCTTCCGCAACTAGCCCATGATCCATGTATATTACACGGTCAGCCACGTCTCGAGCAAAGCCAATCTCGTGGGTTACGACCACCATGGTCATGCCTTCTTCCGCCAGTCCTTGTATAGTCTCGAGAACTGAGCCTATGAGCTCAGGATCCAGAGCGCTGGTGGGCTCATCAAATAGCATAACCTCCGGCTTCATTGCAAGTGCTCTGGCTATGGCAACCCTCTGCTTCTGCCCTCCCGATAGGTTTCCTGGGTAAGCATCGACTCTGTCTAGCATGTCCACCCTATCCAGAACCTTCCTAGCCTCAGATTCAGCCTCTTCCTTGCCCATGCCCCTGACGTGAATTAGCCCAAGAGAGACATTGTCAATCACCTTCAAGTGGGCGAATAGCTCAAACGATTGGAAGACCATACCGATCCTGGATCGGACGTCATTAATGTCTGCTGCAGGGGTGTTTATCCTCTCTCCTCTCAGTCGGACTACTCCCTTGGTAGGCTCGATCAGCCTATTGATGCACCTGAGAACTGTGGACTTCCCGCTTCCCGAAGAACCGATAATCGCCAGAGAATCCCCCTCCGATACCTCGAACGAGACTCCTCTGACGGCATGAACACCTCCGACGTAGGTCTTCTCCATATCCTTCACACTGAGAATTATCTCTGACATTCAAGCACCACCTGAGATTCCAAGACCCGGGATTCTAGTCCTTTCCTCTAGATACCTTAGGAACAGGGCAAGCGTCCAAGTGATTAAGAAGTAGGAAACTAGGACCATCCCCCATGTCCAGAATACCTGGAAAGTTGTTGCTACGATCAGCTTGCCCTGCCTTGTAATTTCGGCATAACCAATTATCATGGCCAAAGATGAGTTCAGAACAAGATTGACCATCTCGTTGCCCAACGGAGGGATGCAAATTCTTACTGCCTGTGGCATTACTACCAGCCTCATCGACTGCATGTAGTTCAGTCCTATGCTCCTCCCCGCCTCCATCTGGCCAGAAGGGATTGCAGCAATCGCCCCCCTGATAGTTTCGCACTGGTAGGCGCCCGAGTTTAGTCCCAGGGCGAAGATAGCACTAATGTAGGCCCTATCTTCCAGTATCCCCCCAACAGGGCGCCCATAGGCCAGGGACTCAGGATTGGTTTCGTAGACTACAAAGATGTCAGTTAGGAAGTTCGCGTTTCCTTGTAGGTAATCGAAGTTCAATAGCATCAGTCCGGGGTCCTGCATCCTCCTGCCCAACTCAAATCCGAAGTGGATGAACATGAACTGAACTAGTAGCGGTGTATTTCGAAAAATGTCGGTGTACGCCGTAGCAATCGCGTTTAGCGGTCTTATCCCCCATGGGTCCAACGAGAAATCCATCTTCCCAAGCTTTAGGTCGCGAATCGAGAAATCTCCATTGCAGGAGAGGAAAATCCCACCTAGAACTACTATGGCCAGGCCGACGATAATCCAGAAAACAGATGCCGGAGCTCCAATCGGAGAGTAGATGTGCTCCCATCCGTCTAGATTGAGGGCATTTATTTCATCAAGATTGGAGACGATCCGGTACGCCCCGAAAAATAACAATATAGCCCCCACAAACCTTATCGCGAAAATGTTCAGAGGGGAATTAGCCGCAATTTGTGCCGATTTGTCCCTGATGGAAAGGAGTATTTTATCGAGCTTGATTGGGTTTTCAATAGTCTGAAATTTACCCCCTGGTCCATGCTTGCCGATGAAATTCAGAATAGAAAGGGGTATTTTCAGAATAATCCATAATGGACCTATTATGACCATAACAAGAAATTGGAGAATTTGGAAACGGTTGGTCTGTGCAACGTTCTTCAGAGTAGTCGGGGAGGTCTTCAGCATCGAAAGGACGATTCCTAGTGAGAAACCCATAATAATGCCGAAAAAGACGATTTTTGCAGTCGCAACTAGGCCGTCCATCAACCTCTCCTTGGAGTAGTCTACGAACTGCCCGAAGTCACCAAAGTCAGCAACCTCGAATCCAATAAATTCCTCCGAACCAGCATTTTCAGTCCTTAGAATGACCCCACCATCGCCTACTGCAACGCCAGTGAAACCATCCATCATTGCGAATGCATTGAAACCGGTATCATTCGAAACAGGAATCATCTGTCGTGAAACTATGTTGCCCCCATCTTTGCTCAGAGACAAGTAGCCATCGGGACCGGCTAGCATTATCTTGGACTGGGAGAGAACTTCCAGAGATGAAGCATCATTGTCTAGGAAGGTGCCCCCTGAAACGAACTCGTTACCACCACCTGCAGGGTACTCCCTCTCTATTTCCACTATGTTCCAGACGAATCCTACAGCGAGATTGCCTTCTCGCGACGATTTCAGTATATGCCCTTCTTCTGAGATCGCGTATGCTCTGATTGAGCTATAGTACTCAATTCCGATGATCCTCACTGTGGATAATTCCCCCGGGGCATCTCTGTAATCCCAAGACAATCCCCCATCGTCGGTAGCGAGAATAGTTCCATTATCTCCTGAGATTAACCCATTATCCGAATCCAAGAAAGAAACACTACTCAAGTCTGCACTGGAGTCGCCCCAAACGGATTCCCATTCAGCCCCGCCGTCGAAAACAACACAAGTCCAAATTTGACTCCCGGCAACGACGACAAGACTATTGTTGCTAGTTAGAGCAATATCCGATATCTCTGAATCATGAAATATTTCAGGCTGGCTAATATCAGACCAGTTTCCATCTTCCATCAATAGTATCGTGCCATCATTTCCTGCCACGACCATTGATCCAAAACTTGAATCGGATGAAGTGAGATCGTTATTTGCTGATAATTCAGACTCCGACCAAGTCTTACCCCCATCATCGCTACTGATAATTTCCCCATCCGATCCGAAAGCCCAAAACTTGCCTCCATGGTACTCTGCGGTCAACAGGTTGGCTTCAGTCTCGCTTTCTGCTACCTCCCAACCACTCCTGACTTCCTGGGCTGATGACCCACCTGCCGAGACAAATAGGGCAATAATCGCCAAGGCAGCAATCCATTCGGAACGACTAGGGCTTCTCATTAACCGACTGTTAGAGCCTTCCGATGTCATGTTGCCCCTTCTCTCGTTCAGCCTCGAGGATTTAGTTTAGACGCCTATTTCTGGAAACCAATCACAGCCATCCAGTGAGTAATATTGATGGGGCAAATCCCTCCGATACCGCCTATGGGCGAATTGTTGTACAGTGGAAAGGTGAAGCAGGTATGGAGTACAGACGATCCCGACATAATCGAATTCAGGTACACCAATCAGATCTCAGTCTTCGATCAAATCATTCCGAGCCTAATTCCGCGAAAGGGCGAGTCCCTCAATAGGGCCTCATGCCACTGGTTTGGTTTAGTTGAGAAAGAAGGGATATGCAAGACTCACGTAATAGAGATGAATGCTCCCGACAGGGTTCTAGCACGTCGTTTTGACATAATTAGAGAACCCGGGGCCATACCCAAGGATGCTGAGAACTTCTTCGTTCCCTTGGAGGTAATTTGCAGGCATTACTTAGCTGGAACCGCTTGGAGGAGGTACCAGCGGGGCGAGGTAAAGCCAGAGGATTTCGGTTTTGACAAGGGTGAGGCTCTACAAGAGGGTGCCAGACTCCCAGAACCATTCCTCGAGGTTTCTACAAAATTCGAGAAGTTTGATAGAAATCTAGGCAGAGAGGAGTCGCTAGAGATTTCCAATCTCGAACCCGAGGAATTGGATGCTATTCTCGAGATTGTTCTAGATGTCGACTCAGTAATCGAACGCGAGACTTCCAAGAGGGGTCTAATTCATGTTGATGGCAAGAAGGAATTTGCTTTGGGACCGGGCAGGGAGCCGATTCTAATAGACTCCTTCGGGACATTGGACGAGGATAGATGGTGGGACGCAGAGGCGTACGAGAATGGCGAGATTGTACAACTTTCGAAAGAAGCGGTAAGGAAGCACTACATCGAAACCGGACATCACGCCGAACTTTACGAAGCCAGGCAGTCTAACTCCGACGAACCCCCCATACCTGCTCTACCCGATGAGATAATTGAAAGTACGGCTGAACTATACGCAAGCATGTTCCAGCGCCTTACTGGAGAGGCACTCTGATGGGTACACATGAGTACGAAGATGACCCTAGAAACGAGACGGTAATAATTTCCGTCAATGGTAAACTGCTCCCTCGCAGCGAAGCCATGGTCTCCGTCTTCGACGCCGGTTTCCTACTGGGTGACGGTGTCTGGGAGTCATTCAGACTCCACGAGGGAAAACTCGTCTTCATTGAAGATCACATGGACAGGCTATTTCGTGGTGCATCGGGGATATCACTCGATCCGGGCAAGTCAAGGAATCAGATTATGGAAGAAATTGAATCTGTAATCACTGCGAACAAGATGTATGATCAAGTCCATCTCCGACTAATCGTCTCACGGGGTTTGAAGCCTACTCCGTACCAAGCTCCTTGGGTGATATCCTCTCCTCCGACAATTGTCATTATTCCGGAGTACAAGAAAGCAAATCCCAAGAGGGCCGTTGAAGGAATCAGCCTAGTATCGGTGTCAGTAAGAAGGGGTGGGCCTGAAATTCAGGATCCAAGGATAAACAGTATTTCCAAACATAACTGCATTGCAGCTTGTATTGAGGCTGCTGAGAAGGGCGGGGATGAAGGCCTGATGATGGATCCGCATGGATTCGTATCTACATGTAACTCAACTCATTTCTTTATGGTAAAGGAGGGGGAAATTTGGACATCTTCTGGAGAGTATTGCCTCGATGGAATAACAAGGGGCAAGGTCCTGGATTTATGCAAAAGTAATGGAATACCTCTCTCCGAGAGAAACTTCACATTCGAAGATGTCAATTCTGCCGAAGAGGCATTCGTAACTGGTACCTTTGCGGGACTCACTCCCGTGGTTTCTTTCGATGGAAGCCCAGTTGGCGATGGAAAGAGGGGGCCAATGTGCGAGCTTCTCCAGAATCTCTATCAGGAACTTGTGAGGAGTTAGTGGATTGTCCAGCGAAGTAAGAATTGCAATGTGGTCAGGTCCACGGAACATCTCCACAGCGATGATGTACGCATTCGATAATCGAGCAGATTGCCATGCCACCGATGAGCCACTATATGCAAACTTCCTTTTGTCCACTGGGACCAATCACCCTGGTTCCAGAGAGGTAGTGGAAAACCAAGAGACCGATGTCGAACAGGTTATCTCAAATCTTACAGGGCCAATTCCCGACGGCAAGCCAATCTGGTATCAGAAGCACATGTGCCATCATGTGATGGAAGGTTCTGACATTTCTTGGATCGGCGGCCTAACCAACTGCTTCCTAATCAGGGACCCAAGAGAAGTGCTGCTATCTCTTTCAAAGATTACTGAATCGATTGATTTGAGGGCAACTGGCCTTCCCCAGCAAATTAGAATAGTGGATTACGTGACTGAGAGAATGGGGGCTAATCCACCAATTCTGGACTCGAAGGAAATATTGGCGAATCCAAGAAATTTACTGGGCAAACTTTGCGACTCGTTAGGAATCAGTTTTGACGAAAAGATGCTTTCATGGGATCCCGGGCCGAGGAATTGTGATGGAATCTGGGCAAAGTATTGGTATGAATCCGTATGGCAGTCTTCAGGATTCGAAGCGTCTTCTCATAGGGTCGAGGAGTTGACATCAGACCTCTCCATGGTCTTGGAAGAGGCCATCCCACTGTATCAGAAACTAAGGGATATCAGAATTACCCACTAGGAATGCCTTCTCAGCAGTATCCCACATTTTCTCTTGCTCGCCGATCTGAGGAATACAAGAAGGTGCCTGAAGGCATCCTGAACCCCGCCATCTAGGGGTTCATCCGACCTAACCGACCAACCACCGCGCTCTATCTCCTTCCTCAGATCCGACACATCGGTGGCATCCAACCAACCGAGAAGTTCGATTCCACCCGAACCCTCGCTAAATCCTGGTCCGATGCTCGCCTCGCTCAAACCATCACCGAGTTTCCTCAGAAGGTCGTGTAGTGCAGACTCGTCTTCCCTCTCAATGGTGAATTCGATTAGGTACTCTATCGCATTCCCATCATTGCTGGGGAACCTCCCCAGCCGCTCTCTTGAATGCCCCCTGTCCAAGGCTCTTGGGACCCCTCCGTCATCCTGCCAATCGAGCACCGATATGAATAGGGAAGTGGCCCTATCAATTGGGGATTCCTCGCCCTCTACCAATTCAGGTAGCACGCTATAGCCGCCGACTAGACCGAGCAACCCTTCGTGACTCCCAGTCATGGATTCTTTTATGGGGCCAATCAATGAGTCCGGAGACAATCTGATCGGGTCAAATGTGTAGAACGAAGAAGGCCGAATGTAACTCCCCATGCTTCGTAAAATTGGCTATCTGTCAAGAAGCCTTCTGAGCCTCTGGTCATACTCGTCACCATCCACGGTCTCTTCCTCTCGGACAAACTCAATCTCATCGATATCCGAGTCTTCGACTCCTTCTTCTTCCGGTTCGCCCATCGCCTGGGTCTCTGAACTATCTTGCCTGACTCTTGTCCTGCTCTCCTCTATCTTCTCGTCTATCGCTGCTTGTGCAAGAGCCATTAGGCGCTGCCCCTCTCTTCTATTGCTCACTATCCAAGAAAGTCCTATGTAAATTCCTACGACGAGGGTGGCTACAATCAAACCAGTCCCGAATTCATCGAACTTGTCTTCCAGTGCCGAACCACCGCTGAGGACGATTCGTGACTCATCATCACTAGGGTCTGAATCCACGTCCCAGGGGAATGAGCAACCAATCGTTACTACTAATTCGACTCCATCCTCAACATTTGGCCTATCGAATTTCGGAGCTGGTACGAATGCTTGTGTCATGTCAACAATATGCTCTGAGTAGTATTCTCCAGCACTCATTGCGATTATGCAGTCCGCTTCGGCCAAGACATTCTCGTTGAGTCTCTTTGTTGGGATGTTAATCTTCTGACCCGATCCCTCGCCTACCAATTCCACCGTCCCGATGCCAACGTTCCAGTCGGTTCTTCTTACATCGAACGTTCTTTCCTCTGATGTGACTAATTCCCCCTTGCTGTCAAGTAGGCGAATGCTCACTGACCTCTCTCCCGGCTCTGGGTTCCACCCAGTTCCGCTAAGGTTGATAGATTGAGAAGTCTCGTTCTCAGATACAATGCCGAAAATGGAATCAAGAACCACTCCATCGTCACCAATTAGAAGAATTTGGAATTCAAACACCTCGCTTCCATTTGATATTGAGCAAGTTGCACGAACGTCTTCGAAGCCCCCTGATAATGAGCAAATTGCACTTCTTGACTCAGAATTGGTAACTGTCAGAGAGTAGCTCAGAGTAGTCCCGTCTATATTCAGGCTCCCATTGGTAGATGCCTCAGCTGGGAGTAACCACCCCATCTCGCTCCAGTCAAGACGTTTACCAGAAACTTCGTCGACCACTATAGAATCCTCATCAGCCCCATGTATACCGATTAGCGCTTCGTCTCCTTCGTACGCGAACAAGTAGGGGGAACTCCTCCACGAGTGCTCGAAATACTGGACCTCCAAGGTTATCTCCCTCTGGTTTCCAATCGTATCGGAAGCCATGATAGTGACATTCTCGCTACCATCGCCCCAATCTGCGTCGGGAACAATCTCAACCGGCACGCCCCTGGCCTCTCCAACACCTAGGACGAACTTCATTTCACCCTTTATTTGCCAATTTTGGGGCAATTCAATAATCTGGAAATCTATTGTTGTAGGCGTGTTTCCCGTGTTCGCAACCACGGCATTAGGTAACCCTCCCAGAGAAGAAATTGGCCATGGTCCAGAACCCTCCATTGAGAAGTTGTACTCTGGTGAAACCCTCAATGGGAGGGTGACCTCCACCAGTCCCTTTGAATCACCATCTCTGACTCTGATATGCAACTCTACACTCATGCTGGGAGTGGCAGTTTCTGGAGGGGTAACATTGAATGTGAGCGATGTTGAAGATCCCGGTTCGACTTCTTGTAGATCGCCCAAATCGCCGATAACCCAGCCATTCTGGCCAGAAATATATGCTGAAACGAAGGGAATACTAGGATTGTTTCCTTCCTGAATTATTTCGATCGCTATTGCTGATCCTCCCGCATCGATTTCCAAATCGGTCAAAGATGACGATATCCCCCAACCAGGGGCCCTGGAAACTTCGACGAAGAAATGGAATTCCATGACAACCTCATTCCTAGCATCAGCGACAACATCAACCCTCATAATTGACCCATTCCAAGAATCGTCAGGTACGGATGCGGAGATCGTCATCGACTCCGTCCCATTCACTGCAACTCCCATGGAGGAACTCCCGTTTGCGTTCCATCCTTGTGATGAATCTGAACCCCTTGGGAACAACTGGGTCTCAACAATTAGGGATAGGTCATCAACCAAATTGCCCGTATTTGTGGCATTTAGTGACATTGTTTTCTCTTCGCCGGGGGATAGCAGAAATGTCGAACCGTTAATCATAGAACCGCCATGAAATAGGTCAATATCCCATCTATGGTCCTGCCTGACTTCGAAAACCACTACTTCTGACTCCGAAACGGTGCCATTTCCATGCGAGGTCATGGTGAAAGAAATGGAAATGGGAATTCTTGCCGGTGCATCTTCAGGCAATGACACGCTAACCGGCACTGTCCTCAGGCTACCTGCCCCCAGTTCAACCGGATTGCTAGAGAATGAAACCGAAATCCCCGGGTCGTAAGTGATGTTTTCGTCAATGATTAGGTCATGAGATAGCGAGTATGAGTCATCGCCATTTCCGGGATTCTCGAGGCGAAGAACCACCAGGTTAGAATCTTCTACATCTACAACAAACGGTTGCGTAGTAGGGGAGTTGATTTCCAAGCCTGCCCGATGAATCTGTAGAACTTCCATCGACAGGGACAAAGGCGACTCAGAAACATCATCTCCATCGTCCTCGAAGAGATGGAATGAGGGTCGCGCATCCTCTGGAAGGTCGAGAGAAAGCACCCCGCTTACTCTTGAGCCAGGTTCTCCCGACAGTGAAATCACATCGCCCACAACCGACAGATGACCACTACCCATCCAAGACCAGCCTTGGATTGCCATCCCAGAATCAGCTAGAGACCAATTAACCTGGTTGCCATCCTCTGGCAAGTCTGCCGACACTTCCCAAGACAGGTTTTGAGTTGGTACTGACCTGATATGGCTTGGCTGGACGACCGTTCTCGAAGCAACAAAATTCAGTTGTATCTGACTGCACTCTTGTTCTTCACCCGAACCTACGCACATACTCAATGGGGTGCTGACTCCCACTGCCGGACTTGTTCCACTCGGTACTGCAAGCCTAGCTGTAACCTCTTTCATCTCTCCAGGGCCAAGAGAAAGAGCGCTAATTTCGTCTCCTCTAGAGTCAAAAATTCTGAGGTCAGAGCCCCAATCTGTTCCATCCCAGGATATTGCGATTTGCTCTTCGGCCGCATTGCCGACATTTTCAATCATTAACCAGGCTCTGGCATCTTCTGATACTAGTCCCAAGCCAGTACTTTGGGCAGTCCCATCAGGGCCTCTGATCGACAATCCCCTGGTTCTGTTAGCTTCTATTGGCAGGTTAGCCGATATTTCAGCAGACCCATCATCATGTGAGAGTGTGAGGGAAAGGAAACCAGAATCGGACCCCAAAGCCCCCATCGGTGAAACGACTTTGAGAACTGGGCTCCAGACCTCATCTACGCCAATCTCAATCGAATTAATACCACCGGGTGTATAGTCTTCCCAAGTCCACCCGTTTGGAAGGGAAGAATCGTCAATTTCTAATGTCCAAGTACCGGCAAGCCTGCCAGTCGACCTAATTCCAAATTCAGCAAAACCGTGACTCCCGGGGTCGATTCGTAGAGGTTCGGTAGGGATTTCGAATGATGCGTTGTATGTTGGGATAATTGAAAGTGTACGGACCTGGATATCGTTGTCGTACCTTGTTTGACTCAGGTTTAGGTAGGGGTCCAAAACTAATTCGAATGTATGCTCCCCCAAGCCTCCGCTCCATTCCAAGCTAAATGATGAGAATGAACCCAAACCACTCGGCTCCACGGGCGTCATGGCTGAAATACCAGTCCCCCCAATTTTCACCCCATTGGCAAAAAGCGCAACGTCCACAACCTCATTATTTTCAGTCGTTCCAGCATTCTCAATGTAAGCCGTCACTGTGACCTCTTCTCCAGGATCGGGGGCGCTTGGATTGAACTCTATCCCCCTCCCATCAGTCAGAGGCCTCACATCCGGCATCGCCGTTGAAACAACCATGCTGCCAAGAATCACGTCTAGAGTTGCATCCCCGTCAACATCTGCCAATGAAGGGGAAGACCAAGTTCTGTGATCGAGCTCAATTTCATCCGACCATTCTGAATTTATCCCGGCAGATGATCCTGTGGATCCATCGAACGCCCAAAGAGACCTGCCATAGGAAACCAGTAGCTCTGGCTCATCCTCAGAATCAATATCCATCCATGTGGGCGCAGCAACAGCAATCTCGTCATTTGGATTGCCGCTGCTCTGTTCTAGATCCTGGGCCCATTCTTGGTTTGGAGTAATGCCTGCAACGTCGTGACACCCAGCGGCACCATGTCTGTCCGTAGTAGTCTGCCACCACGTATTCCAACAAACCCTGTCATGAGTTCCATCGCCATTGGTATCTATTGCCGTTGGGGGTGCATCAGCGAACCCATTAGAGGCCTCGAATTCCCACAATTGAGAGCCGTCAGATATTTCCAGCCCTCTGAACTCAGCCCCATCTACAGCCGTCGAGCCATCAGCATCACTGGGAATTGTGATGATTATTTCTAGATCATCATCCGAGTCTAGGTTTGCTACAATAGGGCCAGGTAGTCTGATGTGTGGAGAATTCGTATCTCCATCCAGGTTGTTTAGTGAAAGGCCACCTTGCCAGGTAGAACTTCCGGTCTCAGAATCTATTTTCCAAACCCACATTCCGCCATTGTTCGCCTCAATTGTGGTTAGAATAACGTAACCAGTGTCGTCGTCCACCTGGGCGAAAGCAGGATCAGAGGGATGGCTTCCTTTGCTCAATGAGACTTCCCAAAGTGGACTCGGAGTTCCATCGACCTGAAGTGGTAAAGCAAGGACAATCGGGTCTTCGGAGACCTCTTCTATTGCGGCGATTACCAATTCAGCATCGCCATCAAGGTCAATGTCAGCAAGTAGTGGTTGGGTGGTTGGCTTGTGCCCTCCCAGAATTCCACTTGTGTATGGCCCCTCGTTACTGCTAATCATCAAAGAATCATCATCCCATGACCAGAGCAATTCCTCCGAATGCCCCGAGTACGACCACCCCGTCACAGTGCATGACAGCCTCGGGGACCAGGCATCAACGTTCAATGACCCTCCCGAATCATATGCGACAATAATTTCCGGCATACCATCTTCATCGATATCCACTATCAAGGGGGCCGCCTTTATTTTCTCGGTTTCTCCCAAATCGACCTGCCACGCAAGCTCCGCGTCTTCCCCCTCAATAAGACGAAGTATGCTGTGGTCCGAGCCAGAAACATCATCGGTTTGGACGAGTACTGTGAACAGTGATCTCTCTCCACACCTCTGTGAAGCACCAGGGCCAACTTCGATTGAATGTGACAGATCAGCGACTGGCGTCGCCAGAGAATCAGTGCCAATCGAGTATGAGCCAAATGCCCAATTCAATGAAGGCTCAACTATCGACATCAGAGATTCAGAGTCTGCAGGGTCGCCAGACCCAGCTCCCCCGGTTGGGCTGTGATCTGTGATATTTGCAATTCTAGAAGGTGTTCTACCAGATTGCGGCCATGGCTGCCCCCCATCGACCCAAACTTCTTCTCCCCCGGCTTGCGTCTCCCTGGATGCCGGCGAATCACCCTCAAGGAATTCTCCCCCATGTAGATTCAGGTTGCTTAATGCAATCGGGACCGCCAGTACAGATACGGCAACAATTGCGCAAATCGCTTTCCGCCGCGACGATTGTACTAATGCTGCTTGCACCATCAGAATCCGACATGCAATCTGGAGTCCACTTGAACATTCGCACCAAACCCACATTCAGACCTACGGTCTGATGGATAAACCAAGTAGCCGGGCAAATCTTACAATCCGTTGTGCTTATACAGGAGGGGTCGGTCGCCGGGTCGCACGGACCTCTCCTCCAGAGGCATGGCCGATGAGGGACGGGAGGCGACTCCCACCTCCGTCCGGCTTCAGGAAAGGTCCGCATAGGAGGAAAAAGAATGTACACCCTTGAGACAAGAGAGTCAACCATCCGCATACCCGCAGAGTACATCCGCAGGGGCCGAAGACTAGAGGACCACATAGATGAGTTAGCTCATGATGCATTTGAATGCAGGTTTGATGAGGATGAGAACTTCACGCTGTTGACCTTTGATCATGAGGCTGTCGGCCGAGGTAAAATTATCCACGGCGATGGTGCGATTTACCAGAATGTAAGATTCAAGGCTCTTGTTTTCTCGATGGACAACAATGAGGTTGTGGACGGGGCCGTCTCCGAGGTCTCGGAGTACGGTGCCTTCGTCAGGATAGGCCCGATGGAGGCACTCCTCCACAAGTCACAGATCCTTGACGAGCCAGTTCAGGTCAACTTAGGGCATGATGCCAAGAGGATAGAGGGCTCTCAGAGCGGCAGGAATTTACTAGAAGGGTCATTCGTTAGATCCAGAATCGTATCCAAGTCAATTAACCACAACGACCCTCGTTCAAGCAAGATTGGACTAAACTGCAAGATGGATGGGCTCGGCTCTTTCGATTGGCTCGGAGGGGATGAATAACATGGCCAAGCAACCATTCGCCTGTGGTGAGTGCAATATGATACTCCCCGATCCTGAGAAGAAGTCAGACCCCCCCCAGTGCAATTACTGCCCCAGTGCACCTGTGACTACAGATTGGCAGGGTTTCGTCGTGATAATGCACCCGGACAGGTCAGAAGTCGCTAAGAGGCTCCAGATTGACAGGCCCGGAAGTTATGCCCTAAAGGTAAATGTCAGGTAGGTGGAATTATGGAAATCATTGAGAGAAAGGAAAATGCGGTGCTTGACAGAGTCGAACTCAGATTCCAGTGGAATCACCCGGGAGAGGCCACTCCATCTCTATCGCAGATGGTCGACGCAGCAGCTAAGGCCGAACCGGGAGCCGATAAGAAACTAGTATTTGTCAAGAACGTCAACACTAGGTTTGGCATGACTAGAACTTCAGGTCTGGCCCTGATATATGGCACACCCGAGTCTGCTTCC
>Ga0208410_1000554_pt1 | contig 21367 bp, 15 predicted proteins | sample ETN02SmetaG_3_FD_185787 | JGI IMG/M metagenome (GOLD analysis project Ga0208410, IMG submission 185787) | Marine microbial and viral communities from oxygen minimum zone, Eastern Pacific Ocean - ETNP2014F10-02SV257 (SPAdes) (version 2) | ecosystem: Environmental > Aquatic > Marine > Oceanic ... | reverse complement strand
GGCCGACGCGCGGCGCAACGCTTCGGCGCGCGCGTCGTCGATGTTGGAGGGATCGAACCCGGGAATCGTAAACGGTAAACGATCGTATGGGTTGTTCGCGAGACTGAAACCGTAATAGGCGACCAATTCGACGTTTTCTAAACGTCCGTACGAAATCGTAATCGGTTCGCCGGGAGACGCGCCTCTCGCGAGTTCCAATCGAAACGCGTTCGTGTCTCGCTCCAACGACGTGTACCGCACCGAGTGCGCGTGCAACGCGTGGTTACACAGGTATACCCCGGGCACGATGACCTCGCGAATACACAAACTCGCGGGGTCTTGCACTTTCATCGCGTACGACGTCCACACGTCGTGCGCCAACGCGAATCGACGATACTCTCCGAAAATCTCGAGAGGAAACGCCTCGGGAACTTGCGCGCACAGCGCCGGGAACAACATGTCGTACTGTTTACGAACACTCTGCTGATACTCGATGAGTCTGTGCGCGTGCTCCTCTCCCAACACGAGTCGCATGGCGTCCGGATTCCACGCCAACGCCGTCGACTCGCGGCACGGGAGCGCGCGCAACGCCGGCGCCCACTCCGACTCGCTCTCGCTCGACTCGCTCAGCGCCGCGGTGAGCCAAACAACCATGATGACCTGATCGCTCATCGTTCCGGTCAACTGTTTCAACACCTCACACATCGGCGACGACGACGCCCGCACGACTTGTTCGACGCCCAAGAGCGCCGACCACGGCACTCGCGCCGCGCACTCCCCAGCCTCGATGCTCTCCGTCGCGCGCGCCTCGCGCATGCCCTCGCGCACGACTCGACCTTCGATACGATACTCGGCGCCTCGCGCGCGCGCCCATCGGAACATGTCCTCGCACGCGGGATCGAGCGCGCCCGCCGTCGCGGACCCGCGTTCGCTCCGCGCCGCCGCCGCCGCCGCCGCGCCCAATTTCACAGTCGCCGCGCTTTTCAGCGCCGCCATCGCGCGCTCGAGAACAACACGCGCGCTCGACGACGCCTCGTCTCGTCCCGCCGTCTCCATCGCGTCCGCGATCGATCGCATCGCCAATCCGTACGCCGCCGTCTCTCGGCCCGGCGCGTCGCCCCCGCGCGTCCCCGCGCCACCGTCGTCGTCTTCCCTCGCGAACGCCTCGTCCGCCGCGCGCAAACTCGAGACCACATCTTCGATCGTCCTACCGCACGTTTCTTTTTCGCTCACGCTCGCGCACCGCGCGATCGCCAGCGCGTCCCGCACTTTGCCCCGAATCGCATCCTCGTCGTCCCCGACCTCGAAACGCACGCTGTTCGTCGACAAGACGAGGCTCGCGACCGCCTTCACCTCCTCATCGTCCACCGGAATCGGAATCACGACCGTCGCCGCCATGACGCGCGCGCGCGACCCTTCTCGCGAGCGTCGAGGCTCGAGGTGCCGCTTCGTCTCCTTTTTGTTTCCCTTCTCCACGCGTCATCACTTCTCGACGCGTCGACGTCTCGACGATCGACGCCTTCTTCGAGACTCGGACGCGCCATGTTTCGTCGTCGTCGTCCTCGTCGTCGACTTCTCGCGCTCGACGAGCCGTCTCCGCGCGCGTTTTTCGGATTCGGCGCCATGTCCAAGAGATTCTCGTCTCGACGCGACGACGACGACGACGACGACGACGACGGAGACGACGCGCGCTGGACGACGCACACCGCGCGCGCGGCGATGGGCCCGCGCGTCGACGACGCCGACGACGATGCGTCTCTTCGCACCGTCTCTCGTCCGCGTTCACCACCGCCCGGCGCCGTTTCGGAGACGTCCCTCGGCGTCGAGCGCGCGCGTCGTCTCGCCGACGCGTCCGACGACTACGACGACTACGACGACTACGACGACTACGACGACGACGTCGATGAGACACACCACCGAGACCACGCGTCGTCTCCACCCGACGACGTCCCCACGCGTCGAATCGTTCCACCGATGACTCGACGTCGCCGCGTCGAACGCGACGGTCGAGCGCGGGACGGGCGCGGCTGATAGCTGACGCGGACGCGGACGCGCGGAGTCGTTTCAATACTACAATGTGAGAGACCATCGACAAAAATCACGCTCGAAAAGCCATCTACGCCGCGTCTCGCGTCGCGGAGTGATCCATCCATCCACCGATGACATGACATGAAATGACATGACATGAAATGACATGACGTGACATGACACATGACGCATGACATGCAAAGCCTTCACCCGATCGATCGATCGATCGATGGGACGCGACCGAGGGTGATGGTCGACAGACGCGGACGCTCGCATGCGGGACGAAAGGAACGAAAAGAGCAAAGAAACGCACGGCGACGACATCGCGCGGGACGACGAGACGAGACCGAGACGGACGACGAACGCGACGACGAACACAAAGAGACCGAGGCGAACGGAGGAGGAGGAGACGACGAGGATGATGATGATGATGACGGAGGAGACGACGACGACCGAGGACGGTGTGACGGCGACGGCGATGGAGATCGACGAGGATTTACACTCGCGACAGTTGGCGGTGTACGGAAGGGACAGTTTCCGTCGATTGGCGAGAGCGAGGGCGCTCGTGATCGGGGCGAGAGGACTCGGGGTGGAGATCGCGAAGAATGTCATCTTGGCGGGGGCGCGCGCGACGACGGTGGTGGATGATGAGAGGTGTGGGTGGAGCGATCTGTCCTCGCAGTTTTACGCGAGCGAGGAAGATGTCGTGGGGAAGGGGGCGGGGAAGACGCGAGCCGAGGTGTGCGTGGGGAAATTGCAGGAATTGAACCCGGCGGTGGAGGTGCGCGCGATTTCGAGAGCGCGGGTGGACGCCGACGTCGTGGCGGCGCACGAGGTGGTCGTGTGCACGGAGACGAGCGAAAAGGAAGCGGCGATGGTGAACGCGATGTGTCGAGCGAAAGGAGTGGCGTTCATCAAGGCTGACGTGCGAGGGGTGTTTGGGAGCGTGTTTTGCGATTTCGGAGACGCGTTTGACGTCTCCGACGTCGACGGCGAGGAGGCGTTGACGTGCATCGTAGCGAGCGTGTCTAACGATTCGCCGGCGCTCGTGACGTGCATCGAAGACGAGCGTGTCGAGTTACAAGACGGTCAACGCGTGACTTTTAGCGAAGTAAAGGGGATGACGGAGCTCAACGGCGTCTCGGCGACGGTGAAAAACGTAAAAAAGCACTCGTTTGAGCTCGATTTGGACACCGCAAACTTTTCTCCGTACGTCGGCGGCGGCATCGCCACGCAAGTCAAGGAGACGAAGACGCTGAAATTTCAGCCGTACGCCGACGCGCTCGCGTCGCCGGGTGACTTTTTGTTGAGCGATTTCGCCAAGATGGAGCGTTCGCCGCAGTTGCACGTGGCGTTCGGCGCGTTGGACGCGTACACCGAAAAGTACGGCGACGCGCCGACGCCCGGTTCCGACGTCGACGCGGACAAGTTCATCGCCGAGGCTGAAGCTTTGAACGCGACGCGCAAGGCGGTGGACGAGGTGGACAAGGATCTCTTGAGAATTTTCGCCAAGACGTGCCGAGGATACCTGTCGCCCATGGCGGCCATGTTCGGAGGCATCGTCGGTCAAGAGGTGGTCAAGGCGTGCACGGGTAAGTTTTCGCCCCTCTTCCAGTGGTTTTATTTCGACTCGGTCGAGAGCTTGCCGGAAACGTTGACGGAGGAAGATCTCGCCCCGCGAGGCGACCGATACGACGGACAAGTCGCGTGCTTCGGTCGCGCCGCGCAAGAGAAAATCTTAAACCAAAAGATTTTCCTCGTAGGCGCCGGCGCGCTCGGGTGTGAATTTTTGAAAAACTTTGCGTGCATGGGTCTGTCGTGCGGCGATCGAGGGCACCTCGCGGTGACGGACGACGACGTGATTGAAAAGTCAAACTTGTCGAGACAGTTTTTGTTCAGAGACTGGAACATCGGTCAAGGGAAGAGCGTGTGCGCGTCCAACGCCGCCGCGGTCATCAACCCGGCGTTAAAGGTGCGCGCTCTCGAAAACCGCGTGAGCCCGGACACTGAGGACGTCTTCGACGACGACTTTTGGCAAGGTTTGGACATCGTCGTCAACGCGTTGGACAACGTCAACGCGCGTCTGTACGTCGATAGTCGATGCGTCTACTTTCAAAAGCCCTTGCTCGAGAGCGGTACGCTCGGCACTAAGTGCAACACGCAAATGGTCATTCCAAACATGACGGAGAATTACGGCGCGTCGCGCGATCCGCCGGAGAAGAGCGCTCCCATGTGCACGTTGCACTCGTTCCCGCACAACATCGATCACTGCTTGACGTGGGCGCGAAGCGAGTTCGAAGGCGCCTTTGAAAAAGCGCCGGCCGAGGCCAACTCCTACCTCGCGAAACCGGACGAGTACCGATCGGCGGCGCTCGGAAACCCGGACGCGTCGACTCGCGAAAACGTGGAAAAGGTGGCCGCCGTCTTATTGAAGAGCGCGTGCGCGACGTATCAGGAGTGCGTCGCGTGGGCGCGAGGACAGTTCCAAGAGCAGTTCCACGATAAGATTTTACAACTCACCTTTACGTTCCCGGAGGACGCGGTCACGTCCACGGGTTCTCCGTTTTGGAGCGCGCCGAAACGTTTCCCGAGACCCGTCATCTTTTCGTCCTCGGACGTCGCGCACGTGACGCTCATCCGCGCCTTGGCCAACCTCAAGGCTGAACTCGGCGGCGTCGAACGTCCGGCGGCGGGCGTGAATGACGACGCCGCGCTCGTACAAATGATCGAAAAGGTGGACGTTCCGGCGTTCACGCCGAAAAAAGGCGTCAAGATTGAAACCGATCCAAAGGCGAACACGGCGGCGTCGAACATTCCCGAGGGCATCGACGACGAAGCCGTCATCACTGAGTTGTTGACGCGACTGGACGAGAAGCGCGCGTCGTTGGGCGATGCGTACCGCTTGAACGTCATCGAATTCGAAAAGGATGACGACACCAACTTCCACATGGACGCGATCGCGGGTTTATCCAACATGCGCGCGCGCAATTACGACATCGGCGAGGTGGACAAGCTCAAGGCGAAGTTTATCGCCGGTCGCATCATCCCCGCCATCGCCACGACGACGGCGATGGCGACCGGTTTGGTGTGTCTCGAGTTATACAAGGTGCTCAACGGCGCCAAGATCGAGGCGTATCGCAACACATTCGCAAACCTAGCGTTGCCGCTCTTCGCCATGGCGGAACCCATCGCCGCCAAGACGGATTCGTTCAAGGATTTAAAGTGGAGTATGTGGGACAGATGGGTCTTGGAGGGCGATTTGACGGTGCAAGATGTGTTGGACCACTTTGAGGCGAAGGGTTTGATCGCCTACTCCATGTCCGTCGGCGCGAGTTTGGTGTACAACAACATTTTCCCAAAGCACAAGGAGCGCCTGAATAAAAAAGTGAGCGAGTTGGTGCAAACCATCGCGAAATTGGAAATCCCGGCCAAGCGTCGACACTTTGATATCGTCGTCGCGTGCGAAGACGACGACGGCGAAGACGTCGACATTCCCATGGTTTCCATTCGATTCCGTTGAGACGGCGATTCGATTCGATTCGATTCGATTCGATTCGATTCGATTCGATTCGATTCGAGTTACTTAATACACACGTCAACATGATTTCGTTTATTTACAACCGACCATCCTCTCGCGCTACGTCAACAGCCCCGCGTACCGCGCGAGATCGACGTACAACGCGAACACGCACGCGTAATTGGGAACGGTGATGAAGATGAACCACGGTAACCCTTTCCGAAACGCGGCACCGTACGCCCATCGCACGACGAGCCATGCCCACGCGAATCGAACCCCTCGCGTTCCTCCGAAGACGTAAAAGTGCGCCAAGAGCGCTGGCACGAGCGCCAACGACTGTTCCATGAAATTACCGACCGTCCTGTCCGCGCACAACACCTCTCGAGACGTCACCCCTCCGAGTGAGTATTTGACCTCGTACATTTTCGGCGGTCGCGCGCCATCCTTTTTCGCCCGCGCTCGTAATCTCGCCGCCTCCTCAAAGGCGGCGCCCGATTGATTAAACAACAACCCGTAATACGTCATCGCCCACGCGCACAGAAACCTCGCCACGTCGCGCGCGGCGTCCCCGCGCGACGCGCCGAGACGCATGACACTCTTCCACGTCATCACCACCGTCACCACCGCCATCGCGCGCACGCCCGCGCGATTGGACGCGCGCACGACGTCGAGAATCATGTCGCTTTTCCCACGCCGTTCGCGCTCTCGCTCGCGCGACGCGGCGCGCGCCGAGATCGAACCGACCGAGGTCCCGAGCGCGCGCGCAAAGAGCGAGGCGTCGCGTTCGACGACGTCGCGTCGGCGCGTCCGCGAGTCGCGCGCCGTGTCGCGATGGACGCGGTCGTGTCCTTGAGTCCCTGTAGATGTATGAGTCATGAACGGTGAAAACACCTTTTTCCCTCGAGCCGACGCGCGTCAATTCCGAACAAAGTCGGCGCCGCACACGTCGACGCGCGGGAGACGGCGACGACGACGGTGAGAACACGGAGACGCGTGCGTTCGCGTTCGAGGCGACGACGCGGAGACGCGCGAGAGTAGACTCGCGCGGACGTCGCGGTGACGATGATCGCGCGAATCTGTCGGGACGCGATGATCGTCCCGGCGACGGCGCGACCGATTCCGAGACCCGCGCGCGCGTGTGCGCGCGGAATCACCGGGTGGAGGTCGACGCGCGGTGATGGGACTCGTGTCGCGATGTCGCGCGCTCGGGGCGGTTCGTCGTCGACGCGCGCGACGCGAGGGGGCGACGGAGACGCGACCGGGCGAGGGCGACAGAGTCGGGGGAACCGCGCGGTGAGTGACGGCGGTTTGGACGCGGCGGCAGCGGCGGCGGCGGCGCGCGAGCGCGATGTCGCGATGAGATGGGCGGGCCTGGCGGCTGAGAGGACGAGGAGCGGGTCAGAGGCGACGACGACGGCGACGGCGGGCGACCAAGTCGTCGAGGGCGAGTGTTGTCTCTTGGCGGATGGAATATGGGAGAAACTTCGCGAGGAGGCGAAACAGGACATTGAGACGGAACCGGCGCTGGCGAGTTACCTGTATTCCACCATTCTGGCGCATAAGGGCATCGAAGACGTCTTGGCGTTTGTCTTGGCGAACAAGTTGCGAAACAACGTCTTGTTGGATTCGCAATTGTTGGAACTTTTCAGGTCGCAGCTGAATAAACACCCCGATCTCGGTCGAAAGTGCTTGGCGGACATGCAGGCGGTGTTCGAACGCGATCCCGCGTGCGATCGGTACCTCAGCGTGATGCTCTTCTTTAAAGGTTTCCAGGCGATTCAGGCGCAACGCGTGGCGCACACCCTCTGGCGAGAGGATCGCAAGGCGCTCAGTTTTCTGTTACAGAATCGAATCTCCGAGGTTTTTCACGTGGACATTCACCCCGGGGCGGTGCTCGGACAAGGGATGATGATGGATCACGCCACGGGCGTCGTCATCGGCGAGACAGCCGTCGTGGGCGAAAACGTCTCAATCCTACACGGCGTCACCCTCGGCGGCACGGGCACGTCCACCGGCGTTCGTCACCCGCGCATCGGCGACGGCGTCGTCATCGGTGCCAACGTCACAATCTTGGGCTCGATCAAGGTTGGCGCTGACACAAAAATCGGCGCCGGTTCCGTCGTTCTCGAAGATTTACCCTCTGGTTCCACCGCCGTCGGCATTCCCGCGCGCGTCATCAACCGCAGCGGCGCCACGCCCGAACAACCATCGCTCTCGATGGATCAAACGTCATACATCACCGATTATTTCATCTGAGCCTTTGCGCGTGTAACCTACATCATGCATTCACACGAGCACCATCCTCCTCTGCGAACGCACGTCCGTCCGTCCGTCTTTCCTCGTCGCGCCTCGACGCCGCGAGCGCGTTTCGTTTTTCATCACCGATCGGTCTCGTCCGCAGACCTCCGCGGTCGGTGGGAGGTTTCGCCGGCGGCGCGAGGACGTTCGGCGCCGCGCGCGGAATCGTTCGTCCGCGCGCGCGTCCTCGTCCGTGGGCGCGACGAATCAACATCAACGCGACGACTTGGATATTGTTTTTTCAATTCGCCAGCGTGTGATTCAGAACGCGAGGGCGCGTTTCGAGAGACGCGCGCGAGATGTTTCGAGCGAACGCGCCACCGTCTTGCGCGTCGTTTGCGGAGACGCTCGTGAAAATCGCGCGCGCGGGCGACGTGGACGCATTCTTCGCGTTTGTCATTTTCCTCGGTGTGCTTTCGCTGGCGACGGTGTTGGCGTGGCGCGCGTTGGCGCGGGTCGGGACGAAGGCGAAGGGCGCGCCGACGCGCGTGCGGGTCGTGAAAACCGTCTCGAGGAAGGCGACGGGCGGTGTGGACGGCGACGAGGATGGCGGTGGAGGCGGTGGGTCGAGTCTTCGCGCGTCGCCGTCGGGCGTCTCCGAGGAGAGAAGACCCGCCTCTCCGAGGAGTCCGCACAAGTTTGGGCGGTTATCGTCTTGGAGAAATTCGTTCGCCGATGAGGATTTGTTATCACCGAGGAGTTACGGCGCGCCGCCGCCGCCTTTGGATCAGTGGCCGCAGAGGCCGATGTACTTGACCATTCCACCGTACGCGGAGTGCGAACATTTGAGCGGAGACTTGACGGTGAATGGGGAGATTCCCATCGAATTCGAGACGCCTCTGTTCAAAGGGAAGCTGATCTGTCGATTTAGAGGGTTTAAAACTCCTCCGAACGCGGCGAAAGGGGCGAAAGAGCGTGTTGATGGGTACTTTCGCGGCAAGAAGAGATTATTTCAGTACGTCGTGCAGGGACAGTTCAAGCGAGAGGTGGACGTCGGCGAAGCCTTCTCCGGACACGAATTCGTGAAACCGTTGGAGGGAATCCCGAGTAAATTCATCGTCAAGACGATACTTAAGTTCCTTCGTTCGATGAATCCGGGTATACAGATGAATTTATTCACCGCTCGACCGAGAGTCTGGTCGAGTTTAGCGGGCACGGCGCAGGTAATCTCCGCAGACGCCCCGGGACGCGAGCCGGACATTTCGCGCGTCATGGAGATTAAGGAAAACACCGCTCGACTCGGCGGTGTGTTTGCCAAAAAGCCACACTCGAGCAAAAAGCGTCGGAGGATTTTCTCGAACGCGAGACTGGCTCACAAGTACACGTTTTCCCCCGACGACGTGTACACGTTCGACTTCTACCAGCATCTGTTCGATCCGGTGACGTACAGTCTTCAGGTTGGCGGCGTCGGCGTCTTCCGCGTGGATTTCTCGAAGCACTCCGCCGGTCAACCCGCACAAATGATGGCTCGAACGAGCAATCCGGGCGAGTACTTGTTTTGCTTTTGTCTCTGGCACGAAAAAGTCTTTCGCTCGCTCGAGCGCGCGGCGTCGCGAGACGCGCCGCCCGAGTCGAAACCAAAATCTCGCCCCTCCGCCTCCTCCGCCGCTTTCACCCCGGCGCACACGCGCGCTGTCACCCACAAAACCTTTTAGCCCTCGCGCGACGCTTTTAATCCATAGCATCGCTCAGCACGCACCGTTTCCTTTCGTTCGCGCGCGCGACCCAGCCTTCGATGAGTCGCGCGAGTCCCTCTCTCTCTGTCGCCCTCATTCATTCGCGCGCGCGACGGGACGAGCGTCGGGTGTGCGCGCGCGGGGCGCGTGAACGAAGGAACGAACGAAGGAACGAACGCGTCGTCGTTATCGTCGTCGTCTCTCGAGCGCCGACTCGCCCGCTCGAGCGATGGCGCACCTCGTCGCGGCGTCGAACGCGCGCGCGCTCGAGCCGCCGGCGGCGGACGCGGGGAAGGATGAGGACGCGCCCACGACGACGGCGTCGACGGGGAAGAAGGGAAGGTATCGCAAAGAGAAACCGTGGGACCACGACGGCATCGATCACTGGTCGGTGACGCCGTTCACCAAGGAGGATAATCCCTCGGGCGTGCTCGAGGAGAGCTCGTTCGCGGTGCTCTTTCCAAAGTATCGTGAAAAGTATCTTCGAGAGACGTGGCCGAGCGTGACCAAGGCGCTGAAGGAACAAGGGGTGGCGTGCGAGTTGAATCTCGTCGAGGGTTCGATGACGGTGCGGACGACTCGGAAGACGTTCGACCCGTACATAATCATCAAGGCGAGAGATTTGATAAAGTTGCTCAGTCGCTCGGTACCGGCGCCGCAGGCGTTAAAGGTGCTCGAAGACGACACGAACTGCGACGTGATCAAGATTGGGGGAATGGTGAGAAACAAAGAGCGATTTGTCAAGCGAAGACAGCGTCTGATCGGGCCGAACGGGTCCACGCTCAAGGCGATCGAGATGTTAACCGGGTGTTACGTGTTAGTTCAGGGCAACACGGTATCAGTGATGGGAGGATGGAAGGGGTTGAAAACCGTGCGGAAGATTGTCGAAGACGCGATGTCGAACACGCACCCGATCTATCATATCAAGGAACTCATGATCAAGCGCGAGTTGGAGAAAGATCCCGAGCTCTCGACGCAGAGTTGGGACCGTTTCTTGCCAAAGTTTAAAAAGAAGAATGTGCAACGCAAAAAGCCGGCAAAGATTGGCAAGAAGGAACGCGCCGTGTTCCCGCCGGCGCCAGTGATGAGCAAGATAGACAAACAGATCGAATCCGGAGAGTACTTTTTGTCCAAGGAGGCCAAGGAGAGAAAGGCGGCGTACGAAAAGTTGCAAAAGCAAAAGGAGGCCAAGACGGAGAATAACAAAAAGCGCCAAGAGGCGTTCGTCGCGCCGAGGGAAGAAGAGCGAACCGCGAGCGCCAAGGCTTCAAAGTCCGCGGACGAAGATATCAGTGCCGTCGCCGCGTCGCTCAAGGCGAAGAGTAAGGCGAAAAAGGAAGAAGAGCGACGTTCTAAGGTTTCTGCGTCGTCCTTTGTCATCGGCGGTGATTTGGACAAGAAAAAGAAACGGGATCGGGATGACGACAAGACGGAAAAGAAGGCGAAAAAGGAGAAGAAGGCGAAAAAGGAGAAGAAGTGACGATGGCGCGGTGCCTGTGTACACTCGTCGAAACTTGTTTTAATCGAATCATCACAAATGTAGCGATATTGCCTTAGCGAGTCGAGTCCGTCGAGGTCGTGATGTCGAGTGTACCGCGCCGTTGCGTCACTTTTTCACTCCGCGAATCATGCCGTATTGCATCAAACCCTCTCCGAACGCGCGACGCATGCGCTCGAGGCAGATGATGTCTCGCAACGTCTTATACCAAATCTTCGGCCTTGAGAATACGGGCAGCGGATCGTAGACGCCCGCCCAGATGGAATGGCGCCAACTCACGATGGTTTGCTTCGTCCAGTCATCGCTTTGCACTTGGGTCATCGCGCCGGTGTTTTCCGCCAAGGAGCAGTAATCCTTGATGGAGATAAAGTACGGATGTGCCCATTCGTCGTACAAAAATTGCAACTTTGACTTTTCCTCCGTCGTGAGCGCCGGCGGCTCGTGTCTCTGACACCATGTCGCGATGACGAGCGTGCCTCCGGGTTTCAACACGCGCACCATTTCTTCCACGTACCTCTTCTTATCCGGCATGTGTTCTCCGCTCTCGCACGCCCACACCATGTCGAAGGAATCGTCCTCGAATTCCATCGCCAACGCGTCCATGACTCTAAATTTTGCGTTTGGAATATTTTGCGCCGCCGCCAGTGCCGTCGCGCGCTCAGCCTGTTTCGCAGACAGCGTGATTCCCGTCACCTCAGAGGCCGATCCCACGCACTTGGACGCCAATCGCCGCGTGGCGCCGCCGATGCCACACCCAACGTCTAATATTTTCATCGGTTTACCGCCGTTGTTCGCCTCCACCCCGCTCCACGCGTACATCTCATCCACGAAATCCTCCTTGGCCTCGATGAAATCTTTCACGCGGTGTCCGAGAAGCGTACCCGCGCCCCGGGCCAAGTCCTCGTCCTTGTAATACCCGAGATGAATGTGTTCTCCCCAGTAGTACTCTAAAATTTGCTCCTCGGTCCACGCGTCGTACTCCGACCCGACCGTGTTCTCACCAGGCACGTACGTGCGACTCGGCGTGTCCAACACTGACTTCACCTTGACGAGACCGTACGCCAATCCCAATCCCGCCAACGCTGACGCCAACTGCGTCGCGTAATTCACGTCCCGAGACGTCACCGGTCTCGTCGCGCTTGTCGTCTCGGCGCCCACCTTCGCCGTCGTCGCGAGATCGCTCGTCCGCCTCGCGCCCGCGCCCGAACGTCTCGGCGCTAAATCTTCCATCGCGCTCTTCTTCGCCGTCGTCGCCGTCGGCGCCGAATTCGTCGAATTCGTCGTCGCGCCCGAAATAGACCGCCACCGTCTCGTCGCCCGCCTGGCGCGCTCGCGACATCCACCCCACCGCGCGCGGTGCGTCGACGACATCGCGCCCGTCTTCACCGTCACCGTCATCGCGCGCTCGTCAATCACTCTCGCGCGTCGGCGACTGACTGTTCGATTGATTCATCGATGAATGAGTGACTGTCGCCACTTTGCGCTCGCGCGTTCGCTGGACGCGCGTCCATCGATCGACGACCGAGGGAGACGAGACGCGGGGTGCGCGATGACGACGACGACGGTGCGCGCGATGATGTCGACGGGTTCGGTGGTGACGACGGGCGCGGGGGCGCGCGCGAGAGGTGCGCGCGCGCGACGATTGGTGCATCGAGGGTACCCATCGAACGGGCGTCGAGCGACGACGACGACGGGGGCGCTCAAGGACGGCGAACGCGTGACGTTACACTACAAGATGTCCCTCGCGGACGGTACCGTGATCGACGACACGAGGAGCGAGGCGAGACAGGGGCAGGCGGTGACCATAACCATGGGAGACGGCTCTCTTTTCCCAAAAATTTCAGACGCGCTGAGCGACATGTCCGAGGGTGAGAAGAAGACGGTGGTTTTACTCGCCGCCGACGCGTTCGGGGCGAGAGACGATGCCAAGGTGCAACGGCTTCCTCTGTCACCAGAGGAGGCGGAGAGCATGAAATCGCAAGTACAAGTCGGACAACTCGTGCAGCTTCCGGATGGTTCGCGCGCGCTCTGTCTCGCGCTGGACGCGGACAGTCTGACGTTGGACATGAACCATCCGCTCGCGGGACAGGACTTGACCTTTGACCTCGAACTCGTCGAAGTGAGCGAGGGTTTGAAGATTTTCGGCACGCCCATGGTGCAATTGAAAATGTGAGCGGGGGACGCGAAATCGCGCGCGCGAGCGACGGGTCGCGTCGAGTCGACGCTCGTTCGTCTTTTCGAGTTTGTTTTTGTTGTGTTGTTTGTTTAATCGACGAAAGAGTTCGTATGTTTCTATGCGTGCGCGTCTCGCGTCCCTCATGCGCGCGTCTCGCATCGCTCGCGTCCATCGCGCGCGCGTCTCGTCGAAGTCTTCCCGGCGCCTCGCTCGCCGCGTCCCTCACACGTGGCCTCGCGTCATGTCGTCCACGTCGCGTCGACTCGCGTCGTCCGCGGCGCGTCGCGCGCTCTCGAGCGCGTTCGCCCAACCCTCCTCGTCGTCGTCCGTCGCGCTCGCGCGTCCTTTCTCCTCCAGCGCGCATCACGCGACGACCGTGCTCTGCGTTCGCAAGGCTGGACAAACCGTCGTCATGGCGGACGGGCAGGTGACGATGGGGAGCGAAATCGTGAAACCGAACGTGAAGAAAGTGCGCGTGATTCAACCGGGCGTCGTCGGTGGGTTCGCTGGCGCCACCGCGGACGCGTTCACGCTCTTCGAACGGTTGGAGACGAAATTGGAGGAGCATCCCGGACAGTTGACGCGCGCGTGCGTCGAGCTCGCCAAGGCGTGGCGCACGGATAAGTTTTTGAGAAAACTCGAGGCGACGATGATCGTGGCGGATAAAGATTCGAGTTTTCAAATCACCGGATCTGGAGACGTGTTGGAACCGCACGATGGGGTGATCGGGATAGGAAGCGGCGGGTCGTACGCGTTGGCGGCGGCGAGGGCGTTGCTCGACTCGCCGAAAATGTCAGCGTACGACGTGGCGAAAAAGGCGATGACGATCGCGGCGGACACGTGCGTGTACACGAATCATAATTTCACGCATCAAATCATCGGGGGCGAGGACGCGACGACGAGCGCGAAGGATGACGGCGAAGCGGAGGGCGACGCGGCGTCTTCGTCTCCGTGACGACTCCTCCGGGGCGAGGGAGCTTTTTCCTTTTCAGCCGCGGCGGATTTTGACGGTCGATGGTCCGAAGGTAGTCTGAAGCCGACGAAGTGCGTGGTACAAAGTTGGTCTTTTAATGTACATAAAATTCTAAAAACCTACGGACCAAAAGTCGTCGCCGCCGCGCGCGTTCATGAGTTTCGCGGCGTTGGGATCGTCCAGAAACGAAGGCCCTTTGATCGGGGGTAGAATACGCTCCCCGTCCTCGTCTCGAAGCGCGACGCGTTCGCCATCGTCGTCGGACGGAATGTCTTCGACCCACACCTTCGGATCGGCTTTCATTTCCGCTCGTCTGCGAGCCTTGGCGCTCTTCGCCCCTGTCTTTTTCGTGTGCGCCGCCGCCATCGTCCAAGGCCTCTTCGCACGCTTTTGTTCTTTCCTCGCCTGGCGCTTCGCCTCAAACTTTGCCTTACGCGCGTCCTTCCGGCGTCGCTTCGCCATCTCTCCGTCGTCGTCGTCGTCGGCGGCGGTGACGGTGTCGCCCTCTCTTTTCTCGTTGAATTGAGCTAAAAGTTTCTTCTTCTCTTCGCGTTTTCGTTTCCTCGCGGCGAGACGTTTCGCCTCGTCTTCTTCCTCGAGGACGACGTCTTCGCGATCTCTCAAAAGTTCTCTCACGATGTCCGGCTCTGCGTCGTCCTCTGAACCGTCCTCTGAACCATCCTCTGACTCGTCCGATTCCGATGACGCGTTCTCGTCCTCGCCCTTGAACGGCGCGCCCTCGCGCAGTTCGGCCGCGCGCGCGTCGTCCCCGACGGCTTCAGCCGCAGCGATGGCCGTGTTCACGCTCACCGCATCAATATCCACGCCCTTCTCCACCATTTCGTCGAACAACTCCAACGCGCGCGCGCCTCGTCCCGCGCGAACGCACGCGCCCATCGCGACGTTGAAGGAAATAACCGTCGGTTCGTGACCGACCGCGCGCATCTCTTCGAATAAGTCGAGCGCGTCAGACGGCGAGTCTCTCCTCACGTGCGCCACCATCGCCGCGTTGTACGACACCGCGTTTCGCTCACATCCGAGTCGCTTTTGCGCCTCGAAGACGCGGAGCGCGGCGTCGCTCCGCTTGGCCCGATTGAGTCTCGACATGAACGTCGTGAACGCGCGCGGATCGGCGCGAAGAGGTCTGGAGCGATCGGGGGACATGGCGCTCGCGAGCGCGTCGACGTACGCGTCCACGCCGGCGTCTCTCTCGGCGAGCGCCATCAACGTCTCCGTCGTCTCGAACACCACCGATCCCTGCGGCGCGTGTCCCGACCGCCTGCCGCCGCCGCCTCGTCGCCCTTTCCCCGCGCGCGTCGCCATCGTTCCTTCCTTCGAGCGCGCGACGACGCCGCGTCGCGGTCGAAAGACGACGACGCGCCCCTCGCGCGCGACGGTGTGTCGTGTCTCTCGGTCGGTCGGTCGTTCGTTCGACCGACGACGCCCATCTCTCCACTCGGCGACGCGGCGCGATGGCGCGTCGAGGCGCGGACGACGAGGCGACGACGCGCGAGTTTCATCTCGCGCGTTTGCTCGCCGCGTGCGAGCGACGCGCGCGCGAGGGAGGCGGGGATGCGATGGATGCGAGGAAGCGAACGCAACGACTCGACGCGCTCGACGCGGCGTTGGCGAGCGCGAGAGAGGGTCTGGACGACGCGCGGGGGGTGACGTACGCGGAACGAATCTCGGCGGTGCGCTCGAGCGGTCGCGGCGACGTCGCGGCGACGTCGGGCGAGGTGGACGGGCGACGCGACGCCGACGGCGGCGACGGCGGCGCCGACGCGCCGACGGCGACCGCGCCCGCGGCGGCGAAGAGAGTCTCCGCGACGCAGCGGACGAGCGCTCGGGAGGTGCGCGCGCCGTTCATCGCCGAGATGGTGGTGCGGGAGACGGACGACGGCGGGCCGTCGCCGTCGCCGTCGAACTCGAACTCAAAGTCGCACTCGAAGACGGTGACGGCGCGCGAAGAAATAGAATTGCGCAGGCAAAGAGCCATTCAGGAGGGACTGACGGACGAGATGTCCGAACTCGCGAGCGGTTTACGCGCCAACGCGCTCGCCCTAGAGCGCGGTCTCGGTCGTTCGAGCGCGGCGTTGACCGAGGTCGAGGCGCGTCTCGAACGAAACGTCGACGTCGCGCGCGCGAGCGCTCGGCGACAAACCAAGGCGTATCGCGAAAACGGGCGAGGTTCGTGTTGGACGTGGATCGTTCTCGCCCTCGTCGGCGTCCTCTTCGCGTGGACGTACGTGGTGATCAAAATGTCGAGCGTTCGCGTTCGGCGATAGTACTCGTAGACGGCGGAAGACGGCGAACGGCGGCGGCGCCGGCGCCCGAGCGTCCATATTCATTCCATCTCCATTCACTTCACACGTCACACGTCACACGTCGCGTCACTTCATTCGTCGTCGCGCGAACGCGTCGCATCGAGTCGAGTCGAGTCGAGTCGAGTCGAGTCGCGTCGCGTCCCCCTCATGGATGTCTTCGGAACGCGCCTGCGCGCGAGCGAGGGCGCGTATTTCAAGACTGAGGCTGAGAGAGACCTCGAGCGGTTGGCGGTCGAACGACGACGACGACGACGACGACGCGCGGACGAGGCGACGACGATGGAGCTCGATGGACGCGTCGACGAATCCGTGGCGTCCGAGACGTCGACGACCTCTCGCGCGAGGGCGGCGCACGAGTACGCCATGCGTGGGAACGCGACGAGAGGAGGCGTGGATAAACTCGCGTCGGTGTACGCGGAGGAGACGCGACTCGCGGGGACGAACGCGGGCGCGGGGGAGGTGCGTGTGCGTCGAACGGTGGGAAGAGACGACGATGATGCGTTGCCGGCGATGCGCGCGCGGACGAGAGATTCCATATTCTTCGCGCACGGTGGCGCGAGTAAACTCAACCGGCGCGACTGGATGCGAGAGGTGAGCGCGGATTTACGCCGCGCGGCGGCGGAACGAGCGGCGATGAGTCCCATGGAGAGGAAGGCGTTGGAAGTGTCTCACAGGGCGCAGAGACACGCGATGATGGGTGGTGTGCGCGCGCTCGCGTACGGGTCCGTGCTCGCGTTGGTGGGCGTCGTGGGCGGAAGCGCGGCGGCGAGCGCGATGCTTCGCGTCGACGCGCGCGGCGAGGAGGATTTCGGGGAGAATTTTAAATCGACGTTTTCACCGTACGTCGATCGCGCCAGAACCGCCGCGGGGCCGTACAGAGAGTGGGTCGCGTCGGTGGGTCAGGATGCGACGGAAGGAGGCGCGGCGAGCGTGGAAAGAAGCGCGGTGGTGCAAAATCTTAGAAAACGTCTGCGCGTCGCGCGTCCCGCGCAGTCGACGTCGACGTAAAGTTGCGCGCGTCAGCGGCATCGCCGCATGCATTCATTATTCAATTTATTGTACAAGTACAGTACCAAATGCTTTCTGCGAGCGCGCCGATCCGAATCCTTACACGCGCGCCGTCGCCGACGCCGTCGACGGTGCTCGTCCGTCGCTTCGCCGTCCGCCGCCTCGCCCTCGCCCGCCGCTTCGCCGTCCGCCTCGCCCTCGCCCTCTTCCTCGCCCACCACTTCGGCCTTTCGCCGGCGCCCGCGACGCTTCGCGCATCGCTGGCACTCCCGTCGTTCCCGGGAACCCGCCCTGCGCTGAGTTGGCGACGCCTTTCGGAAGTGACCATCGCGCACGGGCGTCGTTCAACTCGATCGTCGATTCGCTCAGACGTCCATCGCCGTAACGCTCGTCGAGCGCGCGAGCGAGCGCGTACGCACTGAGTACGGCCGCCTCGACGCACGCCGGACCGTCGGTGCACCAGTCGCCGATGGCCGCAACGCTCGAATCTAAATCGAGCACGCACGACACGTTTGCGCAATTCAACGGGTTCGCAGCTCCCCACAGTTGCGTCTTGTAACTCGTCACTTTCCCGCGCAAAGATCCAGCCGGCCGCGCGAGCGCGCGCTCGAGCGCCGCGACGAGCGTATCCACGACTTCAGCCGACTTTTCCTTCGGAACAGCCTCTTGAGGCACTTTATTATCGCGCGCATACTCAGCCGTCGATTGCAGGACGACGCGCGTGCGCCCATCGGCGAAATCGCCCCCGCGCTTGGCGGAAATGTTTGACACCCAGGACAGTGGTTCACCGTCGATGACGTGCGCGCCCTCGAACCCGAACTCGAGCGCGCCGTCGAACGCCACCATGACGGACCACACGCTGCTCAGCAAGAGTTTATTCTCTCGCTCCATGTCGGCGCGAGGCTTGACGCCGAAACCGCACCGAAGCGCGTTCGTCACCTTATCGCACGCCCCTCGTCCATCGAGACCCTTCGCCGTGGACGCGAGTCTGTGCGCGCACTTACCGTTGTGCGCGATGACGACGAAGTCGTACTCCCCCAACCGTTTCGCCCGGTCGCTCGCGTTCGTCGCCAACGTCCACGCCGTCGCCCGTCCGTCGTCGTCGAAACGAGACGGCGACATCGCTCCCACCCACTGCGGTCGACGCACCTCGTCCGCGTTCGATTCGAGCGCTTCCGACATCGCCCGAAATCCACCGACGCCGACGTACCGCGCGACGTCGTCGTCGAACGCTCGAAACTCGCCCTCGCGTAACGCGCCCACCGCGGCGGCGGACCACTCCGCGAGCGCCCCGCACTCGACGAGCGGTCTCGCGAACGACTCTCGCGCGACGTCGCTCGCGAGCGTGAAATACTGTAATCCATGATCGACGTCCACGCCCTCGAGCGCTTTCGACGACGATCGACCCCCGCACGCGCGCTCGCCCGTGTCGAAGATGCTCACGTGAAACGTGGCGCGCGTGTCGTCCACGTCGCGGAGAAACTTGGCGAGGGAGAGGCCGCTGACGCCGCCGCCGACGATGGCGATGCGGGTGGGCGAGTGTTTTGAACTCATGTCGCCGACCGCGCGCGGCGCGCCTCGGAGTGCGGACGGCGCGTCGAGAGACTCTCGATGGGTGAGGTGCGCTTTTTCCTACAAACTACAAGTCGAGACGCGTCTCATCCACGCGTGCGCCTTCTCCAGCGTCGAGCGCATGATTTCGAACCGTACAAGTGTTCAAACTTTGGGTCGCGCGACATGGTCGTCATCAACTCCTCCTCCGTCGGGCACGGACAGCTCACCGCGGCGGCGGGACGCTCGCCGTTTTGCGCAGTCGGCACGTGTAAATTCACGTAACGAATGTATCCCTTGCTATAATTGATGATTGACTCGGCGGAGCCGCCGAAGATGTTCGCGACGACTTCGTGGCGAAGCCAGCCACACCCGAGCGGCGTGCGTCTCGGCGCGGGCAACGCGGGTTCGTAGCACTTTGTCCAAAATTTATCTTCCTCGTCCTCGCCGCGTTGACCGTACGTCTGGTGGAACTCTTGATCGATGACGCCGGGGATTCTACCGATGTCTGCGTCCACCCAAAAGTACTTGGACGCTCGCATTTTGCTCGATATCTCGCCTCTGTGAACCTTTTCGACGATTTCGCCAAAGAGTGGAATCTTATTCACCCACACCGGCACGTGCGCCTTGCGACACTGCGTCATCGTCAACGGAAAATCCTTGGTCGTTCTCACCTCGCAGTGCACGTGCCCCTTCCCGAGTGGTTCGTGGACGCTCGTCGCGTCACGACCGGCTCGGTACCACCGCATCAACATGCGACACGTGTCCGGTGCGTCCTCGATGAAGACGACGTTCACCTTGCGGTTGCCGTATTTGCACGCCGTCTCGCGAAGACCCCGCGCGTACTCTCCCACCGTGTGATGCGACGGATGTCGGAGACGCCAAAATCCGGCCACGTACGTCGCGTTCGAGATCAGGTCGCGAACGTCGTCGGTCACGGGCGCGTCGGCGTCGAGATTCACCCCGTCGCAGTGCGAAGGCAACAGATGCCACGATTCGTGCCGTCGACTGTTTCGCTGCGTGAGGGTCCACGTGGTCGTGGACACGGCGAGCAAAGAGAAAGACACGACCACCATCGCGGACAGCGAGAGCGCTCGCCGATGTCTCGAGAAGAACGATCGCCCGCGCGCGCCATCCGCCTTCTCGGCGACGGGTGTTAACAGAAAAGAAGACTCATCGTCATCGGCGCCGTCCAGGGGCGCGCGAGACGACGCGAGCGGCATGTCGAGACGAATCGACCGAACGATTCTCCTCTCTCTCGCGCGCGACGGTGTCGCCGACGCTCGTCGCGCTGTGCCGTCGGGTGCGTGGTGTCGCGCCGCTGAAAAAGACTACCGACCGCCGTCCATCACTACAAAGTACTACGAGCGCGCGTCGCTCATTCCGAGGACGCGGTCGCGTCGTCCCGGAGACGAGTGAGGACGAACACACCGCCCTGCCCTCCTCGACTCACGCGCATGGTCTCGTCGCAAAACGTCGTCGTCAGCCACCCGCGCGGTCTCGGCAGGGGGAGCGTCAACGTCGGCGACGTCGACTCGCCGCCGAAGCGCGCGCGCACGTCGAACGACGTAAACGTCACCGCGGCGTCGCGCGCGAGCGCGTCCTCGGCGCGTATCTCCCCGTCGACGCCGATGCACACCGTCGTCGTCGTCGTGGGACCGACCAGATCGAGCTCGACTTCGTTTCGCACGACGCCGGCGGCCACGTCAACCGTCTGCGCGTTTCGCGCGCCTCGACGATTCGTCTCCGACGATCCCGCCAACCACGGCGCCCATTTGAAAAACACCCCATACATCGTTCGCATAATCTCTTGAATCACCTCATCGCTCACCCCCAACGACTCCATCCCGTTCGAAGTCCACCTCCGCGCGCCCGTCGCCGCCGCCGCCTTCGCGCCGTACGCCAGCGTCCACCGCCCGTCCGCCGAAGACGACGACGGGAACGTCTCCAAACGTTCGATGGACGTCATCACCCGTCCCGCCCTCGCACTCGTCGGCATCCCACCGTCCAGGCGTCTGGATTCCGCGATCGCCCGCACCACCGCCCGTTTCGCCTCGTCGACCGATGATGAAGATGATGATGATGATGATGATGACGATGACGATGATGATGATGATGACGATGATGCATCGTCGTTCGCGCGCGCGCGCGTCACCCCCCCCGCGCGTCGCGCTCGGGACCGAACGCGTCGACCCACGCGCACCGCGCCTCGAGTCGATCGAATCAAACTCGTCGTCGATCGCATCCCATCGTCACCCAGTGTCGTCGTCACATCGCATCGCATCGCATCGCATCGCATCGCATCTCATCTCTCCGCGACACATGCATCTCATTCATGT
>Ga0208410_1000553_pt1 | contig 21383 bp, 17 predicted proteins | sample ETN02SmetaG_3_FD_185787 | JGI IMG/M metagenome (GOLD analysis project Ga0208410, IMG submission 185787) | Marine microbial and viral communities from oxygen minimum zone, Eastern Pacific Ocean - ETNP2014F10-02SV257 (SPAdes) (version 2) | ecosystem: Environmental > Aquatic > Marine > Oceanic ... | reverse complement strand
GTTTGTCTTCTTGCATTAAGCACAAATCCCATTGCAGCACAAAGAGAAATAACCGCTGATCCTCCATAAGAGAGCATTGGGATAGGGACTCCAACTATAGGAATCAATCCCGTTATCATCGCACAATTAATAAAGATATATAAAAATAACAATACAGCTATTGAGGCACATGCTATTGAGCTGAAGCGACTTCTTGCTACAATTGAAGTATGCATAGAAATTAAAATAAGATAGAAGAAAATTGAAAAAATAAAAAATCCACCTATCAATCCTGTTTCTTCAAGAAGAACGGCTAACATAAAATCGTTATGCTTTTCAGGAAGAAAGTTGAGTTGACTTTGTGTTCCTGACATAAAGCCTTTTCCTGTCAATCCGCCCGAACCAATAGCTATTTTAGATTGAATAATATGATAGCCTGAGCCAAATGGGTCCTTATCGGGATCAAAGAAAACTTCCAATCGTTTCATTTGATAAGGTTTCAAATTGGCTATTACAACAGGAATACTTATGAAAACAATAGATGATCCAAAAACAACCCATTTAAGATAAAGTCCTGAGAAAAATACCGCTGAAAAACCCATAATAAATATCAATACAGCAGTTCCTAAATCTGGCTGATTTAAAATTAAAAAAGATGGAATAACAATTAATATAATTGGCAGAATATTGAACCTTAATTTTTTTGATTTTTTTGTACCAAAAAAACTATAATAGGACGATAGAGTTAAAATGAGTATAAATTTTAAAAATTCTGATGGTTGAAAGCTTGTTCCACCTAAATTTATCCATCTTGATACTGTTGATGCCTCAAAAACATAAAGCCAAATTAACATCAAAATTATTATAAAATATAATGGGAATGAAATTACGCGAAGAATTCTAAAACTAATAAGAGAAAAAAATATAAAAAAAATAAAACCAACAAATAACCTAATCATATGATTTATAACTGTTTGATTGATTTCTCCTCCTGAGATAGAGAATAACATAAGCAAACCAGTCATACCTAACATTAATAAACAGAGAGGAATCCCATAATTAATACCCTTAAGCTTATTAAAATAGGTAATATTTTTATAAGAGAGTTCTCTTCTTTGTTTGCTATACATTGTTATGCCTTAAAACCATATGTCTTTATATTCTGACACGCTAATAATATATCCCTTCCGATAGGTGCCGCTTTTTGACTGCCTGAACCCCCATGTTCTATAACAACTGAAACAGAGTATTTTGGTTTTTTTGTTGGAGCATATCCAACGAAAAGAGCGTGATCTCTTTCTTTCCAATTTTTTGCTATAATCACCTCTTTCTCCCTATCCTCCTCAGTTATTTCTTTGACTTGCGATGTTCCTGTTTTACCAGCCATTCTCCAATTATTAACTTCAATTCTACTAGAATATGCATTGCTTCCTTTTTCATTCACAGCAATATCCAATAGATCTCTTAATAGATCTAAATTCGCGAAGTTGAAACCAGCTGGTCTAGTTCTATTTTTTTGATTTAAATTTGGTGATTTAATGATTTTTGGCTCTACATAAAAACCTTTATTTGCAATCATTGATATCATCACATTTAATTGAATAGGAGTTGCTGAAATATAACCCTGACCAATACCTGCAACCAATGTATCGCCTAGACTCCAACCATTATTTAAATTATCTTTAATCCACTTTTTTGTTGGTATTAATCCATCTCTTTCAGAATTACTTATCAAATTAAAATTCTTACCGAAACCCAAACGAAGAGCCATATTTGTAATTTTCTCAATACCCAACCTTCGAGCTAAATTATAAAAGTAAACATCGCATGACTCTTTAATTGCTTTTCTAAGATTAACCTCTTTGTGCCCCTTATCTCTCCAACAATGAAAATTTCTTCGCCCATATTTTGTTTTGCCTTCGCAAAGAACAGTGTCTTCTGGATCAAGTATACCCTCTTCTAACCCAGCTAAAGCTGTAACAATTTTAAATGTAGATCCTGGAGGATATTCACCATTAATGGCCTTGTTTAAAAAAGGCTTTCTCTCATTTTTAGATATCTCATCCCACTCTTTATAACTAAAACCATCTATAAATTTATTACTGTCAAAACTTGGTGTTGAGCACATAGCCAAAATTTCACCATTTTGGACATTCATTACAGTTGCCGCACCTACATTATTCCGCATAATTTTATGAACATTATTTTGAAGATCACGATCAATTGTTAAAACAATATCTTGTCCATTTATGGCTTTATTTTCTTCTAAAATACGTACGCCTTTTTCTTCCGAGTCGACTTCAGTTTTTACATGCCCTAAATGACCGGCTAAAATATGATCGAACTTTAATTCCAACCCAGAAAGTCCCGTAGGTTTCGTATTTTTAGATTTTGGATTATCTTTTAATCCAGTATAACCAATGAGGTGTGCAAAGCTCTTAGAGTCTAAATACGATCTCTTTGAATTGTCTTCTATAAGAAAACTATCCAAATCCATATTTATAGAATTCAAAGCATAAATTTCATCTAAAGTTAAATTTTCTTTAATTTCAATCTTATTGAAATCATTATTCAGTATTTTTTTACTTATGTTGTTAACTTGATCATTATTCAGTCTTAATTCTTTACCGATTTTTTCTATAATTGATTGATCTGTTAAGCTAATGCCAGATTGGTAACTTAATTTAAAATTTGTCGAATTTAATGCTAGTTCATTTCCATTACGGTCATAAAAAATACCTCTTTTTGGAAATAATGGTGTAATTCTAATACGGTTTTTATCAGAAAGTAATAAATATTTATCTCGATCAGTTACTTGAAGGTTCCAAAGCCTAGAAAAAAGAAATGACGAAAGGATAAGCATTCCTCCGCCAATAAAAAATACACGACGATTTATGTCGTTGTTTTTTTCGTACATTTTATATGAGTATACTGATTCCTTTAATGCCTTCCATAAGGAGTGCTAAGCATATACTTCATTGACTTAAGATTCTTCATAACTTTTCCTGATCCCAAAGCAACATTTGATAATGGATCTTCCGCATATTGAACCTTAAGACCAGTTGCATTTTCAATTACAATATCCATATTACTCAGCAAAGATCCTCCGCCAGTTAAAAGAATTCCATTTTCGTGAATATCGCTTGTTAATTCAGGAGGAGCTGACTCAAATGCCTCTAAAATAACTTCAGTAATTTCGAATAATGACTCTGCTAAACTTTCAGAAACTTGCCTTTCTGTAATTTCTCTTTCAACAGGAACACCTTCGGTGATTTCTTTTCCCTTAACTATCATCTTTTTTCCATCGCCATGTTTTGGGATAATACCTGAGCCAATGCCTATTTTAAGTTGCTCAGCAGTAATCTCGCCAACAATGATATTTTCATTTTTTTTTAAATATGAAATGATAGAATTATCAAACTCATTTCCACCAATTCTGATGGATTTTGAAAATACTATTCCACCAAGAGAAATTATAGCAATTTCAGTAGTTCCCCCTCCAATATCAATGATCATTGATCCCTTTGCTTCATTTATAGGAAGATCTGCGCCAATAGCTGCAGCCATAGGTTCTTCAATTAAAAAAACTTTTCTGGCTCCTGCAGCAAAGCCAGAATCTAAAATTGCCTTTCTTTCTGCAGGAGTCGAACTTGCTGGGACACATATCATTAATCTAGGACTAAATAGACTCTTATTTGATAAAGACCTACTAATAAAATACTTTATCATTTCCTCAGCAGCTAAATAATCGGCAATAATTCCTTCTCTGAGCGGTTTAATTGTATCTATATTTTCTGGTGTTCTGCCATGCATTTCTTTAGCTTTAGAGCCAATAGCAATTATGCCTGCTTTTGAGTCCGAATTATCTATAGCTAAAATAGAAGGTTCATTTAAAACTATTCCATTATCCTGGTGATGAATAAGTGTATTTACTGTTCCTAAATCTATAGCCAAATCAGAACTAATGAAATTGAAATAGTTTTTCAAAAAAATTCTCCTAATTAATTTGCTAACTCCTCAGGAATATTTTTTTCTCTTTTAACCATAAGACGATTTAAAGCACTAATATAAGCCCGAGCAGATGCAACTAAAGTATCAGTATCTGCACCTCTTCCTATTACTGTCTTACCAGATTCGTGTAATCTTACACTAACTTCTGCTTGAGCATCGGTACCCTCTGTCACGGCATGAACTTGATATAGTTGTAATTTAGCCGTATGTGGAATTAAAGCTCTTATCGAATTGAATAAAGCGTCTACTGGGCCATCGCCCTCAGATCTATTTTGTTTTACTTCTCCATCTATCTCAAGCTTCAGATCAGCAAATTGAGGTCCCTCAGTGCCTGCATGAATTGATAACGATATCAACTTTATAACATCTAAACCCTTTGAGAATTCATCATCAATCAAAGCTATAATATCATCATCAAAAACTTCTTTTTTCTTATCTGCTAAATCTTTGAATCTGTAAAATGCATCATTCAATTGATTATCAGCTAAAATATAACCAAGCTCCTTAGCTTTTTCTTTAAAGGCATGCCTTCCTGAATGCTTTCCCATAACTAATGTGGATTCATTTAAACCAATGCTTTCTGGAGTCATAATTTCATAAGTTTCGTTATTCTTTAACATTCCATCCTGATGAATTCCTGACTCATGTGCAAAGGCATTTTTTCCAACGATTGCTTTATTAAATTGAACAGGAAAAGAAGTTACTGAAGACACCAATTTTGAAGCACGTGTAAAAAGAGTTGTCTCTACGCCTGAATTGTAATCTAAAATATCATTTCTTACCTTCATTGACATAACGACCTCTTCAAGAGCAGCATTACCGGCTCTTTCTCCGATTCCATTCATAGTACATTCAATTTGTCTTGCTCCCGCTCTTACACCCGATAATGAGTTTGCAACTGCCAAACCTAAATCATTATGACAGTGGGTTGAGAAAACCACTTTATCAGAATTAGGAATATTATTTATCAATGAGCTAATTATTTCAAAATATTCATCAGGAGTTGTATATCCCACTGTATCAGGAATATTAATTGTGGTGGCTCCAGAAGAAATTGCCATATCAACACATTTGAACAAAAAATCTCTATCTGTTCTTGTGGCATCTTCCGCTGACCATTGTACATCATCTACTAAATTTCTTGCTCTTGATACCGAGAAATTTATCGCATCTAAAACCTGTTCTTCATTCATTTGTAATTTGTATTGCATGTGTACAGGGCTAGTTGATATGAAAGTATGAATCCTAGGGTTTTTTGCATACTTTAAAGCTTCGGCCGCTCTATCAATATCTTTCTGTCCAGCTCTTGATAATCCACAGACTTGAACATTTTTAATTATTTTTGAAACTTCTTTAACTGATTCAAAATCGCCATTTGATGCAATTGGAAATCCTGCCTCAATAATATCCACACCCATTTCATCAAAAATTTCAGCAATCTGTATTTTTTCTTCAAGTGACATGGATGCGCCAGGAGATTGTTCGCCATCTCTTAATGTTGTATCAAAAATTTTAATATAATTATCTTTACTATTCATTTCTTACTCCTTTTGTGTTGAAAGTACTTTAACCTCTGAGAACAAAAATATTTTGGACCTCAGAGGCAAATCAGGAGTAATGATAGTAAGCTAGAAACAACAAGTGCATCATTAAAGAAAGAATGATTACTTTCGAAAGCATTATATATGGTCGCGTGTTGTTTCATTTCATTACCTAAAGAGGATAAATGCATGAAATTTTGCATTTATTCAAGTGAAATTAATTTTTTTCTTTGTCTACAAGAGAATTTTCACCAATCCATGGCATCATATTTCTTAACTTTGAGCCTACCTCTTCGATAGAGTGGGCATTAGATTTTTCTCTCATTGCATGGAATTCTTTGTTAGAACCTTGTTTATTCTCATTTATCCATTCTTTAGTAAAATTACCAGATTGGATATTTTCTAGAACTTTCTTCATTGCTTCTTTAGATTCATTGCCTATAACTTTGGGTCCAGATACATATTCACCATATTCAGCAGTATTAGAAATAGAATAATTCATATTTTTAATGCCTCCCTCATACATCAGATCAACAATTAATTTCATTTCATGAAGACATTCGAAATAAGCCATTTCAGGAGCATAACCAGCCTCAACAAGTGTATCGAAACCATTTCTAATTAATTCAACGACCCCACCACAAAGGACAGCTTGTTCTCCAAAAAGATCAGTTTCGCATTCTTCTTTAAAGGTAGTTTCTATAATCGCAGCTCTACCACCTCCAATTAAAGAGGCATAAGATAAGCCTACATCTAGAGCATTTCCTGTAGAGTCTTGATCCACAGCTATCAAACAAGGTACGCCTGCTCCTCTCTCATACTCTGATCTTACTGTATGACCAGGCCCCTTTGGAGCAACCATGATTACATTAAGATCATCTCTCGCATTAATAAGGTTAAAATGAATATTGAGACCATGGGCAAAAAATAATGATCCATTTTCTTTTAAATTTGGTTCGATATCAGAATTATAAATATCTGCTTGCAATTCATCTGGAGTAACCATCATCATTATATCGGCCCATTTTGCAGCATCAGCAACAGTTTTTACATCAAAACCTGCATTTTGAGCTTTTTGTATTGTGCTTGAATCTTCACGAAGAGCAATACATACATTATTAACACCGCTGTCTCTTAGATTTAGAGCATGAGCATGGCCCTGGCTCCCGTAGCCAATAATAGCTATTTTGTAATCTTTAATAAGATCTTTATCTGTATCACTATCGTAATAAACTTTCATTTTTTTCTCCCTAAAATAACTATTCCTTTTGACCTCTTGAAATAGCGGCTAAACCAGTTCTTGATATATCTACTAAACCTAATGGTCTCATCATTTCAATGAATGAATTAATCTTATCGATTGCTCCTGTAAGCTCAAAAACAAATGAATTTTTTGAAGTATCTACTATCTTAGCTCTATAAGTTTCAGAAAGTCTTATAACTTCTTCACGATTGTGTCCATCACATTCGACTTTAATAAGGGCCATTTCTCTCTCTATTGATGGACCATCAGTTGTTAAATCCTCAACTGTATCTACAGGAACAAGTCTTTCAAGCTGATGCTTTATTTGATTAATTGTCATTAAGCTTCCATTAGTTACTATAGTAATTCGAGATTTGTGGCTATCTTCGTCAATTTCAGCAACATTTAAACTTTCAATATTGTATCCTCTTCCAGAAAATAAACCTATTACTCTAGCTAAAACACCTGCTTCGTTACTAACCTTTATAGATATAGTGTGTGATTGTTGATCTTCCTTTTTTAATTTAATCATTTTAAATCAAAACCTTTCCTTCATCAGAAACTTCAGGATTATCATCGCTCTCACCCAATAACATTTCATTATGAGCTGCTCCGGAAGGTATCATTGGATAACAATTCTCATCTTGGTCAACAACACAATCAAAAATAACAGGGCCATTATAATCAATCATTTCAATTATTTTATGGTCAAGTTCATCAGGTTTTAATGCTCTAACTCCTAAGCATCCATAAGCTTCAGCAAGTTTTACGAAGTCGGGTAAAGAATCTGTATATGAATGGGAATACCTTCCGCCATGTAATAACTCTTGCCACTGCCTAACCATTCCCATGTATTGATTATTCAATATAAAAATCTTAACGGGCAATTTGTGTTGAACGGCTGTTGATAATTCTTGTATATTCATCAATATTGATGCCTCACCAGCGATATCAATAACTAAACTACTTGGATGAGCTACTTGAACACCGATAGCAGCAGGTAAACCATACCCCATGGTTCCAAGTCCACCCGAAGTCATCCATCTATTAGGTTCATCAAATTTGTAGTATTGAGCCGCCCACATTTGGTGTTGCCCTACTTCAGTAGTTATATATGTATCCTTTTCTTTTGTTAATTCATATAACCTTTCAACAGCATATTGTGGTTTAATTACATCAGAAGCCTTTTTATAGTTTAGTGATTTTTTACTTCTCCATTTTTCAATTTGTTCCATCCAATTATCAATATTTACCCTTATTCCTTTGGATTTCCATTTTAACAAAATTCCTTCAATTGCATGGGCACAGTCGCCAACAATTGAAACATCAACTGGAACTGTCTTATTCATAGAAGAAGGATCAATATCAATATGGATCTTTTTTGAATTTGGGGAAAAAGCATCCAGTCTTCCAGTAACTCTGTCATCAAATCTTGCGCCAATATTAATTAATAGATCACATTCGTTCATTGCTAAATTTGCTTCATAAGTTCCATGCATACCCAACATTCCAAGCCAATTATTTTCTGTTGATGGAAATGCTCCTAAACCCATAAGAGTACTAGTAATTGGAAAGCCAGTTAGTAAAACAAGTTCTTTTAATAAATGGCTTGCTTCTGAACCTGAATTTATAACACCGCCGCCAGTATAAAAAACCGGTTTTTTTGCATTTGCCATTAATTCTATTGCTTCATCAATAAAACGCATGTCTGGTTTAATTTGAGGATTATAATTTTCAGTCTTTATTTCATTTGGCGGAAAGTAATTTGCATCAGCAAATTGAATATCTTTTGGAATATCAACAACAACCGGGCCAGGTCTTCCTGATGTGGCTACATAAAAAGCTTCATGTAAGATACGACATAATTCATCAGGATCTTTAACTAACCAATTATGCTTTGTACATGGTCTAGTTATCCCAACAGTGTCTGCTTCCTGAAAGGCGTCAGTACCAATTAAATGTGTTGGTACTTGACCAGAAATACATACCAAAGGTATTGAGTCCATCATAGCATCCGTTAGACCTGTAACAGCATTTGTAGCTCCAGGCCCTGAAGTTACTACTAAAACCCCAGGTTTTCCTGTAGATCTTGCATAACCTTCAGCTGCATGAGCTGCGCCTTGCTCATGGCGCACTAAAATGTGTTGCGGAGAGTCATTGCTTTTAAAAATTTCATCGTATAATGGTAAAACTGCGCCGCCAGGGTATCCGAAAATATGATCAACCGAATGATCTTTCAAAACCTTCAATATTACTTCTGCACCAGTTAATTTAGCCATTGTTTCTTCCATTTAACGATATCGGAAAATTAGATAATTATTACATTAAGGTCAAGACTTTTATAATTTTTTAATAAAATAATCAATAATTTTATCTGATTCTTGCGTGTAGAAGCTTTTCCAGGAAATCATCTGATGTTTTAGCCATGTAATTTGTCTTTTAGCATATTGATGTGTTCTAAATTTAATCAAATCCTTTGCTTCGTCTTTATCAATTTCCTTTTGAAGATATTTATTTATTTCTTTAACACCTATTGCATTAAAAATTGGAGCATTATCCTCGTATTTCATTTCCATTAGTTTTTTTACTTCTTCAATTACTCCTGATTGAAACATATCCTCACATCTGTCATCACATTTATTATATAAATACTCTCTGTCTGCATTTAATTTGATTTTAATGAAATTATTATTAAAAACCTTTGATCTTTCCATTCCCCAATAAGTAGATATTTTTTTACCTGAGCCTCTATAAACTTCTAATGCTCTCAAAATTCTTTGTTGGTCATTTTTATCAATTAATTCATAAGCCTTAATATCCTGACTTTTCAATTCATTATAAAGATACGATAAACCTTTTTCTTTTAAATCTTCATTTAGCTCTTCTCTTACTGTTTCATCAATCTCAGGTATCGGTGATAGTCCCTCAGTAACTGCTTTAAAATACAAACCTGTTCCCCCGACAAGAATAGGTATTGAGTTTTTTGTTAAAATATTATCAGTTACTTTTTTGGCTTTTTTAATCCACCTTCCAACGGACCATAATTCATTACCCTTAGCAAATCCATATAAGTGATGAAGAGGATCATTTTTTTGTATATCAGGTCGAGCTGTAAGAATCTTTAAATCTTTATATATTTGTACTGAGTCAGCATTAACTATTTCACCATTAATTTTTTTAGCTAATATATTTGCTAGTGACGACTTTCCTGAGGCTGTAGGCCCGGCAATAAGAATAATTTTTTTCATCATTTTTTTAAATAATTCAATAAGTCTAAATAAATAAATTTTATAATATAACAAACTATTTTATCTTAATATGTTATTCAGATATCTATTAATACACTACTAATATGCAAAAAGAGAAAATATGTCGTTAATACTGCCATTTAAAGCATTAAGACCGTCCTTAGATAAAGCAAGTGATGTAATTGCACCTCCTTATGATGTATTGGACTCAAATGAGGCAAGAATAATGGCAAAAGACAAGCCATATAGTTTTTTGCATATATCCAAACCAGAAATAGATCTTGAAGAGGGAATACAGTTCAATGATGAAAGAGTTTATAAAAAAGGTGCAGAAAACTTAAAAAGATTTATCAATGAAAAAGTTCTATATCAAGATAAAAATGAATGCATTTATATTTATGAAATAACATTAAATAACAAAACCCAGACTGGATTTGGATGCATAGCATCAGTTGAAGCCTATAACAAAAATATTATAAAAAAACATGAATTTACAACTCCAATAAAGGAAGATGATCGAGTTTTAAACATAAAAGAACTTCAGGCACAAACAGGTCCAGTTTTATTAGCTTATAAACAGAATGTCCTAATAAAAAAAATATTGGATGCGAATAAAAAAGGTGATCCTGTTTACAGCGTTATTGGTCCAGATTCCTCAATTCATAACATATGGGTTATGGAAGATAAGGTTGAAATTGATAAAATCGTCTATGAAATAAATTCTTTAGGTGAATTATATATTGCTGACGGCCACCACAGATCTGCGGCAGCATCAAGGATTTGTGAAGAAATAAATTTAAAAGAAAACAATAATAATAAAAACAATCACAATTTTTTTCTTTCCGTTGCTTTTCCTCACTCAGAAATGACTATTTTAGATTACAATAGAATTATTACTGGCTTAAACGATTATAAACCTGAAGAACTAATAAATGAGATTAACAAAAACTTTGTAGTTAAAAAAGTTATCAATGAATGTAAACCTCATCAAAAAAATGAATTTGGAATGTTTTTAGATAATGCATGGTACCAACTTAATTTAAGAGAGAATTTAAATACAAATAACGACCCGGTTGCCTCATTAGATGTGGCCATACTTCATGACCTAATCATCTCTCCACTTCTTGGAATTGATGACGAAAGAAGAGATAAAAGAATAAATTTTGTCGGTGGGGCGAGAGGCTTAAAAGAATTAGAAAAAAGAGTAAAAAATGATGCATATGATATTGCATTTTCTTTATATCCTACTCCAATTGAATCACTTTTTAAGGTTGCAGATGCTGATAGAGTAATGCCACCTAAATCTACTTGGTTTGAACCAAAGTTACTTGATGGTCTAATCTCTCATTTAATTAGTTAATCTGATTTTTCTTTATTAAATGAAAGCGCAACTAATGAAGATACTCTGTATTCAGGCCTCCAAACTCTCAAAAGAATTCTTTCATCGCCAGCATCTTTTCTTTCCTGAAGAATTTTATAAACTTGCTCAGGATTTACTACTTTGACCGTAGACTGATAAGTCATATTACCTGTGATCTTTTGATAAGTAACACTCATCAACACACTGCCTGCAGTTATTTTCTTTGTTAAGGCTTCAGAGTCTTCATCAACATCTATAACTGCAACACCAACTATATTAGATGGTATATTCTCTTTTCTGCGTATTTCTGTTGTTAGCTCTCCGAAACTTATACCTAAAATCTTTTTTGACTCTTCTTCAACCTGGCCCTTAAGGAAAGATTCTTCATTTCCTTCAAGCCTTCCTAATTTAACAGTAACTGTTTTATTTTTTCCAAGTCTTATTAGTTCAACCTTTACCTTCTTACCTATTTCAGTATTGGCAACATTTGTTGTTAATTCTCTCATTTTATTAATATCTTTATTGCCGAATTTAATAATTACATCACCCGTTTCTATTCCAGCCTTATCTGCAGGACCTCCCTTAACAACATCCTGAACAAGAGCTCCTCTCTCCTCTTTAAGGTCCATATCCTTAGCAACATCTTCTGTGACATCCTGAATAACAACACCTAGCCAACCCCTTCTAGTTTCGCCATACTCTTTTAATTGGGTAACTACTGGCTGAACTAGTTCAGAAGGTATCGAAAATCCAATACCAATTGAGCCACCTGTTTGAGAAAAAATCATTGTATTAACACCAATCACCTCTCCATCTAAATTTATAAGAGGTCCTCCAGAATTTCCTTTATTTATAGGAGCATCAGTTTGAATAAAACTATCATATGGACCAGAACGTATATCCCTTCCAACAGCAGAAATAATACCTGCAGTTACACTGCCTCCCAATCCTAGTGGGTTTCCAATGGCTATCACCCATTCACCTACTTTAGACTTTTTACTGTCACCAAAAGTGATAAAAGGAAGAGACTTCTTAGCATCAATTTTAAGAAGCGCTAAATCCATCCTAGAATCTAAACCAATAACATCAGCAACAAATGTTTCATCATTATTGAGAGTAACTTTTACTGTCGTAGCGCCTTCAACAACATGATTATTTGTAACAATATAACCATCACTAGAAATTATAAAACCTGAACCACCTGATCTTTGAGGTCTTCTGTTTTTTCTGTTTGGCCTTCTTTCAAAAAAATCTCTAAAAGGATCATCAAAAAAGAACGGTGGGTTCTCTCTTGAATCATCATCATCGTCTTCTTCTTTAAATTCTTTTTCCGATAAAATATTTACAACAGAAGGAGAATATTTTTCAGCTAGTTCAGTAAAATCCGGTAATTCAACTGAAGACAGAGGCGATGAAATAAAAAAAGCAAATAGAATTAAAAAATAGTATCGACTGAGAGATATCATAATGCTTAATCTAATTTAACTAATTCCGGACACAATTTGTCACTCAATCTATCATTACTCTGAATTATTCCAATTAACTCAAGATTTTCCTTACTAAGTTTAGTTGCTGTAGAATCATCATTTGATATTGCATTTGGATCATTTAGATATTTAAAAAATTCACTATCTGGAGACAACACTATAGTAGTATCAGATCCAAGTGATTCCTCATAAGATTTCATTGATCTATAGAAGGCAAAGAAATCTGGGTCAAGTCCGTATGCAGAGGCAAAAATCCTATTTCTACATGCATCACCAGTACCTCTTATTATTTCAGCATCTCTAGTAGCTTCAGCTAAAAGTACTGTCACTTTTTTTTCTGCTTCAGCTCTTATACCTCTTGAAATTTCCTGACCTTTAGCTCTAAACTCAGCAGCTTCCTGCTGTCTTTCAGTTTGCATTCTTCTATATATAGCTTGACTATTTGCATCAGGTAAATCAGCTCTCTTAATTCTTACATCTATTATATTTATACCTAGATCATTAGCTTGAACATTAACTATTTGGCTGATACGAGCCATTAATTCATCTCTTTCATCTCTAACAACTGTTACAAATTCTTCACCGCCCAATACAGATCTCAAACTAGAGGAAACAATAGCTTGAAGCCTTGAACGAGCAATTCTCTCATCACGAACACTTATATAAAACTGTAATGGATCGCTAATTTGCCATCTAGTAAAAGAGTCAACAACCAAACGTTTTTGATCTGATGCAATAACTTCTTCCGCTGGTGAGTCTAAATCAAGGATTCTTCTATCTAAGAATTGAACTTGCTGAATAAATGGAACTTTGATTTTTAGGCCTGCTTCTGTAATTGGCGCTCCAACTGGTCTACCAAATTGTAAAACGATAGCTTGCTTTGTTTCATGTACAGAATAAAAAGTATTAACAGAGACTAAAAACAAAAGACCTAAAAAAACCAATAATGCAATCTGTTTTCCTTTCATTATTGATCTCCTTTTCTTCTAACTTCATTTAGAGGTAAGTAAGGTAAGACCCCTTGACCACCCACTGCATCACTATCAATGATAACTTTATTCATATCATTAAAAACTTTTTCCATGGTCTCTAAAAACATTCTTTGTCGCGTTACATCCTTTGCATCTATGTATTCAGAATATATAGAAACAAACCTCTTAGCTTGCCCCTCTGCTTCAGCAACAGTTTGCGATTGATATGCTTCGGATTCTCTTCTTATTTTTTCAGATTCACCCTGTGCTTCAGGGACAACTTTATTAGCATAAGCATTGGCCTCGTTTCTAGCTCTCTCCTGGTCAGCACGTGCTGCCTGAACATCTCTAAAAGCATCAATAACAGCTGAAGGTGGATCAACTTTCTGCATTTTTACTTCCCTTATTTGTATGCCTGCTCCATAAGAATCTAATGTTGCCTGCATTAACCCACGAACATCTTCTTCTGTTTTTTGTCTTGCTCCTGTTAAAATTGGTTGTATTTCTGAATTACCTACAACTTCTCTCATAGCGCTCTCAGCAACAGCTTTTATTGTTCGCTCGGGAAATTGAATCCTAAATAAAAACGCAGCTGCATCACTAATTACCCAAAAAACAGAAAAATCAATATCAACAATATTTTCATCACCTGTCAGCATTAGACTTTCTTCAGGGACATCTCTCATTGATCGTGATGTATTTCCAAATGAGGATGATGATGAACCTCTCATACCAATATCAATTCTATTAACAATTGTAACTTTGGGTGTTTTAACTGTTTCGATTGGCCAAGGAAGGTGATAATGAAGACCAGGTGATGTTTGACTAACAAATTTTCCAAATCTCAAAACAACCCCTTGTTCATCTGCATTAACGCGATAAAGACCGCTCAGGGCCCATAATAAAACAATTACGATAAATAGAAGAAAGAAGCCTCTTTTACCTTTGCCTCCTCCTGGAATTAATTTATTTAAGTTTTTTTGAAAACCTTCAAATGGGTTCTCAAAATTAGGTTGTCTTTGATTATTTGATGAGCCTCCCCAAGGATCTCTATTGTCGCCATTCCAACCGCTATTTTTATTTACTGTTGCCATAAAACCTTCTATTTTTAATAAAATTTATTTACTATATGTGGAACTTATTAGACAAAATTCAATATTAGGTAAATAGATTTTCTAAATATTAACAAAATTTAACGAAATGGATAGGAAAATGTCCAATTTATCCAAAGATTTAATTATAAAAGCAATAAATGATATTTCATTAGAAAAAGATGAACAAATTTTTTCGACTAACTTAATTGAAGATGTGGTTATAAAGGAAGGTCATGTTCAAATATCAATATTTGCAAATAAAGATAATTTTCAAATATTAGAAAAAGTAACAAAAAAAATAGAAAAAAATCTTAAGAATTCGATTGATGCGCTCAGTATAACTGCAGTTTTAACAAACCATATTGAAAATAATAATGAAAATGAAAAAGACGATAATGAAAACCTAAAAAATGTTAAAAATATTATCGCTATCGCCAGCGGAAAAGGAGGTGTTGGAAAATCTACTCTTGCTGTAAATTTAGCATATTCCTTTTTCAAGCAAGGTTTAAAAGTTGGACTATTGGATGCAGATATTCATGGTCCTTCTATTCCGCATATGTTGAATTTAGAAGGTAAACCAGAGTTAACTGAGGACAGAAAAATAATACCTTTTGATTATAAAGGGATAAAGGTCATGTCCATTGGATTTTTGCTCAATGAAGACCAGCCAGTAATATGGAGAGGTCCTATGGTTCATTCAGCAATCAAGCAAATGGCACAGGACACAAATTGGGAAGATCTTGATATCTTGATTGTTGATATGCCGCCAGGAACCGGTGATGCACAAATTACAGTTTCTCAAAACTTACCTTTAAAAGGGGCAATAATAATATCTACCCCACAATCTGTTGCATTAAATGATGCAAAAAAGGCTATAGGCATGTTTGCTAAAGTTGATGTGGAAATTCTTGGTGTTGTTGAAAACATGTCCTATTTAATTCTTCCTGATGGATCACATGAAGATATTTTTGGCAAAGACGGAGGGGGGAAATTAGCTAACGAATTAAAAGTAGATTTTCTTGGATCAATTCCTATTGATAAACAAATTAGATTAAATTCTGATTTAGGCGATCCTTCAAAGCTTAAAGAAAAATATTTTGATGAAATTGTTAATTCTTTTTTAAAACATTCAAAATTAAAAATTTAATTTATGACCAGGTGTATCCCAATCAGTTTTTACCAATCTACCGGTTGAAGATAGTGTAATATAAGCTGTTTTTAGGTCTTCTCCACCAAAACAAATATTAGTTGTCAACAAATCATCTGTCTCAAAAAATTCAAAACCAGATTTATCTGGAGCGATACGTGTTATACCGCCTTTAAATATTGTTGCAACATTTATCCAACCTTCTGAATCTACTGCTAAAGAATCAAATAAAGCTAATTCTGAAGAACCATGCACAAAATGCATACCACTATTCACACCAAAGGATTTTGGACCACTTATTACTCCAGGTTCTGTTATTGGATAACCCCATAATCTGCCAGGAGTGGTATCAGCTACATATACAATATCTTCTTCTGGAGATAAGCCTACACCATTAGCGCTCTCAATAGGGAAAACAACCTCTTTTATAAACTTACCATCAGGTGTTGCATAAAATAATGCTCCCTGATCTTTTTGTCTGCCATAAGATTTACCAAGATCAGTGAACCAAAAACCACCCTCTTTATCGAAAACTATATCATTAGGCCCTTTCAAAGGGCTTCCATCACATTCGGTGTAAATTGTTTCAACAGAACCGCTTTTTATATCAACCTTCTCTATTCTTCCTCCAGAATAATCGTCGCCCTGCCCACCTGGTATTAATAGCCCATCAATATTATGCCATTCAAATCCACCATTATTACAAACATAAACACATCCATCAGGTCCTATTGCTGCTCCATTTGGACCTCCACCGAGTTCAGCTAAAATATCTTTTGATCCATTGTTATGTACTTGTGTTAGTGTGCCTCTAGCAATTTCTACTAATATAATCGACCCATCTGGCATAGAAATTGGGCCTTCAGGAAACATTAGATCATTTGTGATCTCTGTATATTCTTTTTTCATAATAATATCTTATAAAATTTTTTCGTAAATTACCATGGAATGATAAGCATCATCTTCTGGTTCTTTTGATTTTTCTTCTCGACTTATCTCTTTGAATTTCGAACTATCTATTTTTGGGAAAAAGACGTCACCTTCAACCTCCATATCTACTTCAGTTATGTATAATCGATCTGAATTAACTATAAATTCATTATAAATGTATCCACCACCTATAATCATTATCTCATCAGTATCCCTTTCTTTGGCTTTTTGTTTTGCAAATGTAATGGCTTGCTCTGGTGATGAGGCTAATATCGCTCCCTCCAAATGAAGATTTTTATTTTTAGAAATAACAATATTATCTCTGTTTGGCAGTGGTCTACCTATTGAGTCCCAGGTTTTTCTCCCCATAATTATTGGTTTGTTAGAGGTAATGTCTCTGAATTTTTTTAAATCAGATGGTATGCTCCATGGAAGATCGCCATCAGATCCGATAACACCATTCCTATCAATTGCAGCAATTAAACTTATAATCATCTTATTAGACCGCTACTGGCGCAGATATATGTGGATGCGGATCATAATCTTCAAGAACAAAATCTTCATATTCAAAATCAAAAATTGTTTTTGGATTAGATATAATTTTCATTTTAGGAAGGGATTTTGGAGACCTTGCTAATTGCTCTTTAGCTTGAGATAAATGATTAGAGTATAAATGTGCATCCCCAAATGTATGAACAAATTCACCTAGCTCTAATTTTGTTACCTTAGCTATCATCATAGTTAAAAGCGCATATGATGCGATATTGAACGGTACGCCGAGAAAAATATCAGCTGATCTTTGGTAAAGTTGACAAGACAGTTTTCTATTACTTACATAAAACTGAAAAAGACAGTGACATGGTGGTAAAGCCATTTTTTCTACATCAGTTGGATTCCAAGCGGAAACAATTAATCTTCTAGAGTCAGGATTATTTTCTATTTGCTCTATAAGCTGAGTAATTTGATCGATTTTTCCTCCATCTACAGAGGGCCATGATCTCCACTGATGTCCATAAACCGGTCCTAACTCGCCATTTTCATCAGCCCATTCATCCCAAATACTAACGCCATTATCTTTTAAATATTTTATGTTTGTTTCACCTTTCAGAAACCACAAAAGCTCGTAAATAATAGATTTCAAGTGAACTTTTTTTGTTGTTAATAATGGAAAACTATTAGCAAGATCAAATCTCATTTGATGTCCAAATACTGACTTAGTGCCTGTTCCTGTTCTATCAGATTTTTCTTCACCGTTTTCCATAACATGATGAAGAAGGTTTAAGTACTGCTGCATTAATTACTCCACGACTCACTTCTATTTTAAACAAGTTATTTGACTCTTCAAATTTTAATTGATCCCGTATATAACTAAATTGCTGTTTACAGCTATGGCAATAAACGGATTATGTAATAAACTTATCGGACCCGGGGGCGGTACCCGGCACCTCCACCACAAATATGGGGGTGAAATAGGATCGACGAAAGTGTAAAGATTCTCTTTTTGCTCGGCATTGTACCGCCGTTATCGGGCTAATTTATAGTTGCAAATGACGACTATGCAGAGCTACCTCTCGCTGCTTAAGCGCGAGCGCTCAAATTAACTCCTAATTAGTTGCATAATTAGGCGGGGCTTGAGAAGCGCCTGGCAACAGAAGCTTCTCGCTAAATTAATAAAAATAAATTGTTCCTCTAAAAAAGAGTCAGCTATAATGATTTTTTTCAGGAGTTACTTTGGTAAAATATAGAAAAGAATCTGACTCTTTTGGTTTTATAAATGTACCATCCAATGCATATTGGGGAGCACAAACACAGCGTTCATTAAAAAACTTTGATATAGGTAATGAAACAATTCCATTATCAATAATTAAAAGCCTAGGTGTTATTAAATTAGCTGCAGCAAAGGTTAATTTTAATCAAGGAAAGCTTGATAAAAAAGTAAGCAACGCGATAGTTAAAGCTGCAAAAGAAGTTATATCTGGAAAATTAAATGATCATTTCCCTCTATCAGTATGGCAAACTGGTTCTGGAACTCAATCAAATATGAATGCCAATGAAGTTATTTCAAATCGAGCAATTGAATTGCTTGGTGGGAAAAAAGGTTCTAAAACACCAGTTCATCCAAACGACCATTGCAATATGTCTCAATCTTCAAATGATACCTTTCCAACAGCAATGCATATAGCGTGTGCACTCGACACAAAAGAATTATTACTTCCTGCCCTAAAAAAGCTTGCTGACGCATTAAAAAATAAGTCAGAAGAATTTAAAGAAATAGTAAAGATTGGAAGAACACATCTTCAAGATGCAACGCCTGTTACACTCGGACAGGAATTTTCTGGCTATTTTACCCAATTGGAAAAGGGGATTGAGAGGGTTAATAAATCACTCGAAGATGTTATGTATTTGGCTCAAGGAGGAACTGCTGTTGGTACTGGAATAAATTCAAAAAAGGGTTTTGATAAAAAGTTTGCAAGAGAGTGTAGTTTATTTCTTAAAATGAATTTTAAAACAGCAGAAAATAAGTTTGAAGCCTTAGCTACACATGATGCAATTGTAGAATTTTCTGGATCATTAAATACATTAGCATCCTCATTATTTAAAATAGCAAATGATATTAGATTATTAGGATCTGGGCCAAGGGCTGGTTTAAGTGAAATAATGCTTCCTGAAAATGAGCCCGGCTCATCGATAATGCCCGGAAAGGTGAATCCTACTCAATGCGAAGCAATGACAATGTTATGTGTTCAAGTAATGGGTAATCATTCGGCAATAACTATAGGCGGAAGTCAGGGACATTTTGAATTAAATGTATATAAGCCAATGATTGCCTATAATATTTTACAATCAATTAAATTGTTAGCTGACGGCTGCAATAGTTTTGTTAAGAATTGTGTTTCAGGAATTAAATTAAATAAAAAGATGATTGATCAACACCTTAATAACTCTCTTATGCTAGTAACGGCATTAGCTCCAGTTATTGGTTACGATAAAGCTGCAGAAATAGCAAAAAAAGCGCATAAAAATGGAACAACTCTTAAAGAAGAGGCAGTAAAACTCAATTATATCTCTGAAAAGGAATATGACAAAATAGTCCGGCCTGAAAAAATGATTAAGCCATCATAAAATGGATAATCAAATAAAAAAGACTGTAAGGCTAAACGGTCATACAACTAGTCTTGCTTTAGAAAAAGAGTTTTGGAAAGAACTCAATATAATTGCAAAAAATCAATCATTGTCACTTAATGAATTAGTTGAAAAAATAGATACATTAGAAAGAAAGGGAAGTTTAGCTTCATCAATAAGGGTATTTATTTTGAAAACATTGAAAGATAAATAATTATAAAATGAACAATAATAAATATGAAAATATAGAAATTTTTAAAAGACTAAATGACCCTCAAAAAGAAGCCGTTTATCACACTCAAGGTCCTATATTAGTTCTAGCTGGCGCAGGAACTGGAAAAACTGGAGTTCTTACTACTAGATTAATCAGATTGCTCATAGAAAAGATTGCATTACCTGGTGAAATTCTCTCAGTTACCTTTACAAATAAAGCCGCTAATGAAATGAGAGAAAGGATAACAAATCAAATAGGCGATATGTCTTCAGGTTTAAAGTGGCTAGGCACATTTCATTCTGTAGGGGCACAAATATTAAGGTTTCATCCAAATAAATTAGGTTTAGAAAATGATTTTATAATTTTAGATACAGATGATCAGGTTAGGCTCTTAAAGCAAATCATAAAAGATGAAAATATCGATGACAAAAGATGGCCAGCTAAACAACTATTAAACCTTATAGATAAATGGAAAAATAAAGGTTTATATCCAGAAGATATATCATCAAATGACGGTGATTATTTTGCTAATGGTAAAGGACATTTGCTCTATAAAATTTACCAAGAAAGATTAAAATATTTTAATGCCGTTGACTTTGGCGATTTAATACTTGAATCAATAAGATTATTTGAAAACAACCAAGATATCTTAGAAAGTTATCAAAATAGATTTAAATATATATTAGTTGATGAGTATCAAGATACAAATGTTTCTCAATACAAACTCTTAAAGCTATTAACAGGAAAATATCAAAATATTTGTTGTGTTGGAGATGATGATCAATCAATTTACTCTTGGAGGGGTGCAGAAATATCAAATATTCTTAGATTCGAAAAGGATTTCCCTGAAGCAAAAACAATAAGATTAGAAGAAAATTATAGATCTACAGGACATATACTAACGGCAGCATCAAAATTAATTGAAAATAATGAATCTAGATTAGGAAAAACATTATGGACAAATTCAGGTGAAGGAGAAAAAATTACCGTTAAATCAAATTGGGATGGTGAAGAAGAAGCTAGACAAATTACATC
>Ga0208410_1000552_pt1 | contig 21408 bp, 13 predicted proteins | sample ETN02SmetaG_3_FD_185787 | JGI IMG/M metagenome (GOLD analysis project Ga0208410, IMG submission 185787) | Marine microbial and viral communities from oxygen minimum zone, Eastern Pacific Ocean - ETNP2014F10-02SV257 (SPAdes) (version 2) | ecosystem: Environmental > Aquatic > Marine > Oceanic ... | reverse complement strand
CGTGGACGCTCGGAGACGATGGGTGAGATGGTCGGGAGCGCGCGCGAATGTCGAGTCGACGCGAGAAGGGTGATGACGGTCGGGACGAGGGGGAGACGCGGGACGACGACGAAGATTTTAAATAGTCGGCGGCGGCGCGAGGGGCGAACGGTGGGTCGATGGACGATGCGGGCGTTCGGGACGACGGGGGAGGAGGAGAGCGGTGGGGAGGATCGAGAGAGGGGTGAGAGAGGGAGAGGGGCGAGGGAGGAGGTGGGCGCGGGAACGTCGCGGCGCGAGGCGAGACGCCGGTTGACGATTTTTAGCGTCAACGACGTGTACGAATTGGAAAATTTAGGACGGTTGCGGGAATTCATACGGGCGCACACGAACGATATGCGTGATCCGTTCGTGTGCACGCTCAATGGGGATTTTTTATCGCCGTCGTTGTTGAGTTCGTACGATTTGGGCGCGGCGGCGGTGTCGGTGATGAACGCCGTGCCCGTGACGCACGCGTGTCTGGGGAATCACGAATTCGATCACTCGACGATGATTCTCGGACAGAGATTGCTCGAACTCGACGCCACGGTGTTGAACTCCAACATCGTGAGCACCGACGACCATCACGGGTTGGATGAGGATGGGAATCGCGTCGGCGCGTTCGTGGACGCGTTGCCGGCGACGGAGATTTTAGAACTCGGCGGATTACGCGTCGGTTTACTCGGCGTGTGCACGACGTCCACGCCGTTATCGAGCGCGGTGAAACCGCGAGGGGTGGTGTTTAAGGATGTCGTTCCGATCGTTCGAGAAATTGTCGATGAGTTTAACGATCCAAAGGATGGAGGCGCGCCGGTGGACGTCACCATCGCTTTGACGCATCAGACGCTGTGCGAAGACGAGACGCTCGCGCGCGAAGTTCCCGAACTTGGACTCATCTTGGGAGGGCACGAACACCATCCGTACCACGGCGCGCTGGACGGTACGGACGTGTTGTGTTTCAAGGCTGGGATGGATTCTGAAAACGTCGTCATGGTGACGCTGGAGATGGCCGACGACGACGACGCATACAAAGAGGCGGCGTCGGGCGGGTGGTCGTCGGGACGTCGACGCGCGACGGTCGCGCCTCGAGCGATGCGCGTGGGGTCTCCCAATGGGAACGCGCGCGAGGCCGCCGCCGCCGCCGCCAACGGTCGAAAGACGATGGAGCGTCAAGACGTCGAGGATGATTTCATCGAAGACGTCATCCGAGGCGTCGGCGAGACGGACATCGCGTCGTCGTCGAGTCGAGGCGCGGGATGGGACGTCGAGCCCGGTCCTCTGAGCGAAGTTCGCGCACGGTGCGGCGCCGTCGACGTCACCGTCACGCTTCACTCGCTCGAGGCGTACGATGGATGTCCCGAGATTGACCGCGACATTTGGGAACGAAGCGAAGTGTTGAGAGATTTACACGAGTACGTCTTGCCGCTGCACGAACACGCCGAGCGACGCGGTTTATTACCGCTCTCGAGTTTCGACGTTCGTCAGCAACAGACGACGCTCGGCACCTTATTCGCGACGATTTTAAGAGACGAGTGTCGCGTGGATTTGTGTCTGTACAACTCGGGTGGCGTGCGCGCCAACAAGGTGTACGACGCGCCGCTGACGTACGGGGACTTCGTCGCCGAGGTGCCGTTTGAGAATAACATCATCACATTGGACATGCACGGAGAGGACATTTATCGCGCGCTATCCTACAGCGAATCCACCAAGACGGAGACGTGTTCGTGGGGCGGATATTTACTCTGGGACGACGACATCGACGTGCGACCGGCGCCGAACGCGACGGACCCGGGAGACATCGTCGTTTCCATTGGCGGTGAACCGCTCGACCTCGATCGCGTCTATCGAGTCGTTACGTGGGCTGGTTTACTCAACGGCGCGGATGGGATTCCCGCGTTTGAGGAGGTGGGCATTCGTCTCGCCGAGAGTCTCGGCGTCGAATCCGGGTCCATGTCCAGCGCCACGTTTTCCGCAGACGGCGTCCCGTTCAAGATTCTCATCATGCGTCACCTGTGTCGATGGCGCTGGGGTCAACTCCGCGAGTCCATCTCGTTCGAGGACATGGACGCCGACGCCGACGGGTGTCTCGACGCCGCGGACGTGCGCGTCGCGCTTGAAAAATTCACCGCGAGCGCGTCGAGCGAACAAGAGGCGGACAGCATGATTCGCCTGTTCGACGTCGACGGAGACGGGAAGATTTCCAAACACGAGTGGACGGCGCTTCTCGAATCGTAAAGCGAGGAGGCGAGCCTTCTCTTTCTGAAACTTTGTATCATAGATGCGGCTATGTATCGCTACTGCCACTATTATTTGCTGTTTTTGCAATACTCGCTCGCTTGCTTGCTTTAAATATACAACAACACACTTCTAGAATTAATCATCTATCACTACTCGCATCCACTTACGACGAAGGAATGGACGCGAAGACGCTCTGCGGGGTGAACGGATCGAACGCGTCGGGATTGGCGTCGTAGACGTCGGCGGCGAGCGTCGGGAAAAGCGTACACCCCGTCGACGACATGTCCGTGCACGCGTAATAATCGTTGAGATTGGCGTACGCCGGTACGTTCACCGCCCCCGTCAACGCATTCGAAGAGAATTCGTTGGCGAGCATGCGCGCGCGTCCGTACGCGAAGAGGCCGCCGCCCGCGCGCACGGCGCGATTATTCCGAAACAAACTCCTCTGAATCGCGCACGCGTACGCGCCGTCGACGATGTCCGTCGCCGACGTGATGTGTACACCACCACCGACGTCTTGCGTCGCGTTGTTATCGACGAAGATGCTCGACGAGACGACGCCACCGCTTCGAAACGACGCGCCGCCGCCCGTCTTGGCGAAATTTCCCGTAAAGTTGCACTCGTTGACGATGACCCGGCCACCGTGCGCGTACAAACCACCGCCGAAGCCGCCCGACGCGTCGTTTCCGTCGAACAGACATTTGTCAAACGTCACCCGCGACGCACCCTCGGTGCTCGCGTACACGGCGCCGCCTCTCGAAGACGCGGCGACGACGCGATTCGACGTGAAATTGACGCCGACGAACGCCACGTTCCCCGCATTCGCGTCGTTCGACACGTACACCGCCCCACCCGCGCGCTCCGCCAGACACGCGACAAAGGCGACGTTTTCAAACCGTCCACCCCCATGTCCACGCCCGAAATAAAACGCTCCACCGAAATCATCGCTTTGCGCGCCCGTCACCGTCAACCGCTCCACCGTCGCGCGCCCGCCGTCGACGACGTTCATCACCGATCGCAGACCGGCGATCAGCGCGCACCGTTCGCTCGAGTGCGTCTCACACACCCCCCTGAGCGTAATCCTCCGCGTGATCGTGACCCCGGCCTCGGGCCACGCGTCCGGCGAACTTCCCGCCGCGAGCTCGTCCAGACGCGCCGTGGCGTTCACGAGCACGAATTCCACCACCGGGTCTCGCAGCGCCTTCATCAGCCCCACCGCGTCGTTCACCGTCACCGTCTCCCCCGTCGACGTCCCCAGCGCGCGTTCGTACCAATCCTCGCGCCACGCGCCGTTCGCGTACCATCCAGCGTGGTCGAATCCCCCCACGGGCGCGGCCGCGGCGGACAAGACGTTGGATTCGTACAGCGCCTCCGCGTTCAGCGAATTCGCGTTCGCGCGCGCGACGAGGGCGACGAGGACGACGAGGGTGAGACGCGCGAGCATGCCGCGCCGACTTACCGCGCGCGGCATCGGTCGACGCGTCACACGGTGACGCGCCCAATTTCTTTGTTTTTGAGCTCATGTTCGCGCTCGCGCGCGCCACGCTCGCGGGCCCGTCGTCGAACCGCGCGTCCTCGCGCGAGCGCGCCAAGGATGCGCTTCGCGCGTCGATCGCGTACGGCTCGAGTCCGGACGTCATCGAGCGTCGCGTGCGCGCGCTGGAGCTCGAACGCGATGGGTGCGTCGGGGACGCGAGCTCGAGCTCGAGCGTCGTCTCGCGGTCGAGAGGGACGTGGCGCGTGACGCACACCACGGCGCCGCCGCCGTCGAATGGACGACTCGGACCGCTCGTCGGGGAGAGTTTTCAGGTGATCGAGAGCGAGGGGGCGAGGTACAGGAACGTCTTATCCGTCCCGCCGAATAGTTGGCTGGCGGTGACGCTTCGCGCTAGGTACGAGGTGCTCGACGCGGAGGACGCGAGCGAGGACGAGGTGGGGAGGACGTGGAAGGTATTTTTTGAAGATGTCGGCGTGCGAGTGTTCGATCGATTCGAACCGGTGCGGAAGACGTTTGAGAGCGAAAAGACGACGAGGATTTGGCGAACGACGTACGTCGATGAAGACGTGCGAGTGGTGCGCGCGGCGAGGACGATGGAGGCGTTGGATAGCGAGCGCGCGAGAGGGAGGAACGCAAAGGCTGGGGATGAGGACGATTGCCTATTCGTGATGACGAGGGAGGTGCCGTGGTGGGAGTTGCCGGCGTGACGTGTCTATTTTTTTCAATGTCGAAATCTATGTATACGTACAAACGTGTCGTTCTCTCCTCTCACGCCGACGTCGCGCGCGACGCGAACGATGTCGACACGTGCCTCACCAAGCCCTCGACGGCGATGCGCGCGCGCGCGCGCGCGGCGTCCCAATTCCACGCGCCACCGCGCGCTTTTGACGTCGCCGCCGCGCGCCATTCTCCCGACAGCGCGCGCGTTCGAAACGCCCGAATCACGTCCGGCACCGTCTTCGGCGTCTGCGTCAATAACCATCTCGGCACGCCTCGTCCTGGATCAGTGATTAGCGTGTAGCGAACAGCCGTGCCCTTTCCCCCGGGCCCGTCTCTGAGCTCCCACGACCCGCAGTTGGCGCGCATGCGCCGGTGTCCTGGTTTCAGCGCGCCCTCGTGTTCCCTCGTCGTGCGCCACGTCGCCGCGTTCACACCGGCGTCGCCGACGGACGTCTCCTCTATGACGATGGCGTACGACCGATCGCCAGCCACGGGCGCGCGCACGTCCGCGCGCGACCACGTCTTGCGTCCGCGTCTCGCCGCCACCTCGCTGGCGACGACGTACGGGACGAATTCGTCGTACCTCTCCAGATCGCACACCGCCCCCCACATCGATTCCCTGTCCACGTCCTCGAGCACGCACGTCGCGAGAATCTCTCGCACCCCGGGTCTCGCCCCCGCGCTCGCCGGCGCCGGTCTCGAGCGCAGCTCTATGCCGTCGCGAGTTCGTTTCACAAACGTCCATTCGGAATCCTCCCGTCCTCTCGCGCGCGTCGCCGCTCCCGCGCGAACGACGTCGACACGCGCGCGTTCGGAACCGCGTCTCCCGGCGACAGGCGCTCTTTTTTCCCTCCCGTACCCCGTCGACGTCGCCATGCGCGTCGTTCGGTGCTATTTATAACGCTTAAAACGGTTGCGCGCGCGTCTCGCGTCGTCTCGCGTCCTCCCCGCGCGCGTCTCGAGCGACCCGACGAGGAATCGCGCGAGGGAAAATACGTTCGCTCGAACGCTCGCGTCCGTGCGTCCGCTCGCGCGTCGCGCGCGTCGCGCTCGCGCGCGGCGTTCTGATTCCCCCTCGGGTGGCGAGTCGCGATGTCGCGCGCGGAGGGTTCACCGCCCGCGCGCGGGTTCGCCCCCGCACACGCGCGCGCGCGACGCTCGAGACGTCGACGCGCGCGAAAAGTGACTCGAGACGATGTCGCGCGCCGTTCTGCGGCGATGCGCGCGCGGGGCGTGGAGCGCGGCGCTCGAGAAGAGCGCGGAACGCACGGTGCGCGATCGAGGCGAGACGACCGCGGGATCGGGCGCGCGATGGGGGAACGGGACGCGCGCGCGCGGGCGACGCGTTTTTGGACGCGAGAGGGGGATGGAAACGTGACGTGGAATGCGTGGAATCGAGTCGCGGTGCGCGATGCGATGGGCGCGCGTGGGGTAGGGCGTCAGCGCGCTGGGCGCGCGTGTGATCGGCGCCTGGGGTTACCAGGGAGAGTCGAGTCGCCGAGTCGCGCGGGACGACGACGCGAACGCGCGGAGAGTGAGACGCGCGTGCGATCGAAGCGTGAGAGAGCGATGGACTGACGACGACGCGATGGTTTTGACGCGAATCAGGCGATCGGGGCGCGCGCGATGAGCGCCGAGGCGGCGCCGGCGCCGGACACGGTGCCCGTCACGGTGAACGGTCAGGAGGTGCACGTGCCGAAGGGTGTCACGGTGTTGTACGCGTGTGAACAGGCGGGTGTGGACGTGCCGCGGTTTTGCTACCATCACAAGCTGTCCATCGCGGGTAACTGCCGGATGTGCCTGGTGGAGGTGGAGAAGAGCCCGAAGCCGGTGGCGTCGTGCGCGATGCCGGTGATGCCAGGAATGAACATTAAGACGACGACGGATCTCGTGAAGAAGGCGCGCGAGGGTGTGATGGAATTTTTACTCATCAATCACCCGTTGGATTGCCCGATTTGCGATCAGGGCGGGGAGTGCGAGTTGCAAGATCAGAGCTACATCTTCGGAAGCGACCGCTCGAGGTTCACCGAGTACAAGCGCGCGGTCGAGGATAAGGAGCTCGGTCCGCTCGTGAAGACGGTAATGTCTCGTTGCATTCACTGCACGCGCTGCGTGCGATTTTCCACGGAAATTGCGGGCGTGCAAGACATGGGCATCACCGGTCGCGGCAATCAAGCCGAAGTTGGGACGTACGTCTCCAAGCTCTTGGCGAGCGAGTTGAGCGGTAACGTCATCGATCTCTGCCCGGTCGGTGCGTTGACATCCAAGCCATTCGCGTTCTCGGCGCGTTCGTGGGAGCTCGAGTCGACTCCGAGCATTGACGTCACCGATGGTTTGGGGAGCAACATTCGCGTGGACACGCGCGGCGCAGAAGTGATGCGCATCGTTCCGCGGGCGAACGAAGAGGTGAACGAGGAGTGGATTAGCGACAAGGCGAGATTCTCGTACGATGCTCTCAAGCGTCAGAGATTGGACCGACCGATGGTTCGCGATGGCTCTGGAAAGCTCCAAGAAACGTCTTGGGAGTTTGCCTTGGAGTACGTCGCCGAAAAGTTGCAATCCGTCGAGCCGAACGCCATGCGTGCGGTCGCCGGTAAGCTCTGCGACGCCGAGTCGATGATTTCCTTGAAGGATATGATGAACAAGCTCGGCGCTTCCCATCTCACGCCGGAAGGCATGGCGAACACGTCTGCGGATGTGCGTTCGTCGTACCTCTTCAACTCCAACTTGGTTGGCGTCGAAGACGCCGACTACGTGCTCCTCATCGGTACCAACCCGCGCACGGAAGCGCCGGTTCTCAACGTCAGACTTCGTCGCGCTGTCATCGCCGGCGGCGCCACCGTCGCAAGCGTCGGCCCGAACGCCGACTTGTCCTACCCGAGCGAACACTTGGGCGACACGACGGCGACGGTCGATGAAATCGCCTCGGGCAAGCACGCCGCCTGCGAAGCTATCAAGGCTGCGCAAAACCCCATGGTGATCGTCGGTAGCGAACTCTTGCGACGACCGGACGCCAAGGTGTTGCTGAAGAAGATTCACGCGATGTGCGATGACTTGGGCGTGGTGAAGGGTGATTGGAACGGATTCAACGTCTTGCACGACGCGGGTGGCACGGTCGGCGCGTTGGACATCGGCTTCGTTCCGGGAACGTCCGCTTCGGACAACGTTCCGGCGCAATTGGTGTACTCCCTCGGCGCCGAAGAGTTTGACGCTCCCGAGGGTGCCTTTGTGGTGTACCAAGGACACCATGGCGACAAAGGCGCGGCGCGCGCCGACGTCATTTTGCCCGGCGCCGCGTACACGGAAAAGACCGGTACGTACGTCAACACGGAGGGCCGAGCGCAAATGGCGATCGCCTCCATGGGACCCGTGGGCCAAGCGAAGGAGGATTGGCGAATCTTGCGCGCGCTCAGTGAATTCGCGGGCGTGCCTCTGTCGTACAACACTCACCAGCAGGTGCATGAGCGTTTGGCCCAAGTCGCGCCGCACTTCGGCAAGCTCTCCGAAGTCGAGGCGACGCTGTGGATGAACGGCGCCACGTACGCAAATGAAAAGGGAAAGAAGACGAACGCGTCCACCCCGTTGAAGAGTTCGGTTGAAAACTTCTTCATGACGGATATCATCTCTCGCACCTCGGCCACCATGGCCAAGTGCACGGAGGCTCGCGCCTAAAGTCGTCCTAAACCCGTGTAGCAATCAAAATTGTAAGATTACCTTGAAAACCCAAGAGCAGCGCGTTCGTATCGCGTCGTTTCGGTGAATCGTATCGCCTTTTTTCGTGTTACAATCTTCGCGCTACGTCGCGCTCAATAGATGCGTATGCGGTCGCCCGGCGCGAGCTCGTCCGGGTTTTTAATCACGTCTCCGTTCTTGTCTATGATCTCCACGACGTCGAGATTGAAGCACCCCGCGATGGAACACAGAGTGTCACCCTCGATGACCTCGTATACACCACGCGGAGTTGGTCCGCGCCCGATGTACGCCGCGTCGTCCTCGACGTCGTCGGCGTTGTACACGACGTCGGCGTATCCTTCGTCGCGCGCGGCGCTCTCGTTGTACGAATGCTTCGACGCCTCGGTCGCGGTCGATCTCGACTGTCGCAACTTCTTCTTCATCGATTGCGCCTTGCGCGCGGCCGCCTCGCGATTTTCGGGAAGACCGGCGAGGAACACGGCGATGGCGACGACAAGCACGGAATTCGGCGACAACCTCGACGCGACGTCTCGCACCCATCGCTTCTTCGCGAGCGCCTTACCCATTCGATCATTCGTCTCTCGAATCTTATCCCCGACGTGATGCACCTGATCGCTCACGCTGTGCACGAATTTATCCCCCTTTTCCTTAACGGCGTCGCCGACGCGATGCGCGACGCTGCCGACGTGGTGCGCGCCCTCCGCCAACGTGTGCTTAATCTCCTCGACGTTCGGCACGTGAAACTTCCCGCGCGAACCGGCGGCCTCGTTCTCGGACATCTCGTGACGACGCTTTTCTCCCTCTTTTTCCGACTCCCACTGTTCTTTCGCCTCGCGTCGTAAACTCTCCATTTTCGCCGCGCGCTCCGCCTCCGCCGCGCGCGCCTCCTCGCGTTCGATGCGCTCGCGCTCTTTCCGCGCGCGTTTCTCCTCCGCCGCCGCCGCGCGCGCCTCCTCGCGCTCGACGCGCTCGCGCTCTTTCTGGGCGCGTCTCTCCTCCTCCGCCGCGCGCGCCTCCTCGCGTTCGATACGCTCGCGCTCTTTCCGCGCGCGTTTCTCCTCCTCCGCCGCCTCGCGCTCGCGACGTTTCCTCTCCTCGATCTCCTCGCGCGCCTCCTCGTCCAATCCTCTTCGCGCGATGACACCGCTCAACCATTTCCCCGCGACGTTCACCGAGCCCGCCGCGCCTCGCCACGCCGCCGCCGCCGCCGTCGTCTCCCCGTCCTCCCCCTCCACCTCCGTCGACGGACGACGCCTCTCTCGATACTCACGCTCTAAATCCTCCTCCTCCTCCTCCTCCTCCTCCCCTTCCCTCCCCGTCGCCGTCACCTTGACCCGCACGCACACCGTCCCTCTTCGCTCGCCCCGCGCGTCGACGACGTCGCACCACCGTCCCGGAACGCACCCTCCTCGCGCGTACCTCCCATTCGCGTCTCTCAACGCCTTCACATCGATCGATCCACGTCCCAATTCTCCACCCTCCGCGTCTCTCGCCACGAGTACCATCGCGAACGACTCTCGCTCGTCTAATTCCACCTCGTCGAGTTCCTCCGACCACGCGGCGACCCGCGTCGTCGTCGTCGTCGTCGAAGTCGTCGTCCATCCCCTCCGCGTTCGCTCCACCGTCTCGCTCGGTCCCGTCGTCGCGCCACAGATTTCGATCGTCGCCCCCGGACGCACGAACGCGGGTCCTCGTCCCTCGATCACCGTCGCCCGCGCCCGCGCGCTCGACCCCATGATTGAATGATTTGATCGATTGATTGATTGAATGCGCCGGCGATCGGTCGTCTCGTTCGTTCGATCGTTCGTTCGAACGCCTCGGGTCGACTCGATACCGAATATCCGAGTTCGACGTCACCGCGTCGACCGACGCGCGCGTCACGAACGCGCGTCGCGCTCTCCCAATTCATCCATTCATCGAACGAAAATCCATTCGAAATCCATCCACCTCGGTCGGGGCCTCCCCGATGGAGAGAGAGAGTCATAGATAGATAGTCTTCATACACACACACTACGTCAATCTCTACTATACTATACATTACATACACCTATACTATACATACATCGATCAATCACCACAGACCCACCCCACCTCGACCTCGACCTGGATGGGGATGGGGATGGGATGAAGTGAAGTGGATCACGGGGTGGACACGGATGGGGGACTGACTATTTTGATGAGTCCTGACCCATACCGTGTGGGTCTGTCTGTCTCCACGACCCGCGTGCGACCGCCCGCGCGCGTGCATACGAATGAATGAATGAATGACGTGAATGAGTGATTCGACGCGCGACGTCACACACACGCAGTCATGGTCGCCTTGGCGTTGAACACCGGATTGATCCCGCTCGCGGCGAGACCCGCGCGCGCGCAGAAACGCGTCGCCGCGCGCGCCGCCGTCGTCCCCAAGGTACGCACGGCGTCTCTCTGATTCATTCAAACGCGCGCTCGACGCGGATCGCGCGATCGACACCGCGACCTCGATCGAATCGATTCGATCTCGCGCGTGGGCACCGACGATCGCGCGCGGTCACCGACGATGGACGACCGCTCGCGTGATCGATGGTCTCGTTCGCGTCGATCGGTCGCGATCGATCGCGTCGAGACCGTCGCGACGCGCGGTCGCGACGTCGCATCCATCCATCATCCCTCGAGATACGGGCGTATCGACGCGAAAGGGCCGGATGGGTCGGGGTGCATGATGAACCGCGGGGTCGACGAGAGAGACGAGACGAGAGACGAAAGAGAGGAGAGAGACGAGACGAGGAGGATGGCGATGACGTCGATCGAACGCGCGCGTCGTCGCGCGAGACGGTCGTGCGAGACGGTCGATGGATCGGATCGGTCGATCGCGCGCGATCGGGGTGTGGGTTCTGGTGACGGGTCAGGACTCAAGATGTGTCCCCACCCGCGAAGGGGTGGGTGGGGGCGGTCGGTGACGGGTGGTGGAGAGTGGCGCGAATGCATGAAGGGGTGGTTGACTGACGGTTTTTTTGTCGTAATGGTTGGTATTATAGGCGGCGTTCAACGCGCCGAAGGTTGCGCAAACGGTCCGTAAGGCTGCGGCGGCGGTCCCGGTCGTCGCCGCGGCGCCGGCGTTCGCGGCGCAAAACGCCGTCGAGCAAGTCGCGCTCGCCGACGTCAACATTTTGGGCGTCATCGCGACGGCGCTCTTCATCATCATCCCGACGTCTTTTTTGATTGTCTTGTTCGTCAAGTCGCAGTCTGAAGAAAACGTGTCGGGTGGTTTCTCGCAAAAGTACTACGATGAATCCAAAAAGGCGGGTAACAAGAAGACGAACGAAGCCGCCCGGGTCAAGGGTGCGGGTCTCGGCATGCGCCCGTCGAAGTAAACGCGACGCACTCTTTTTAGTCGCCTTTTAGCGCGCGTGCTTGGAGGTTTTGTTCTTAAATCATCAAAGAGAGCGCATTCATCAACAACACAAACGCGCGCACCCGTTCGAGCGACGCGGATTTTCGCGAAGGCGCGACGCGCGCTCGAAACGCGCCGTACGAATCTAACGACGGCGACGAAAACGACATCGAATCACAACGGCAGAGCTAATTAATACGTCACGTTCGCGAACACGTCTTTGAGTTTACCTCTCGCGTCGTCGGTGAGCGACGACGGAAAACGAATGTTAAATTTGAGCTTCATGTCGCCGCGCGTCCCCGGCGTCTTGCTCACGGGCATCCCCTCCCCCGGGAGCACCTTGACGTAATCCGGAGAGATGATGTCGTCGATCTTCACGTCCATCGCCTTACCGTCGAGGGTGTACACGCTGAACGACGTTCCGAGAAGCGCTTCGTTGAGGTCAATCTTCACCGTCTTGACGAGATCGTTGCCCTCTCGCTCGAATTGCGGGTGCGGCTTTTGTTCCAGCGTGAAGACGATGTCCGCCGCGATGGTGGACGGGGTCTCGTCGCCCTTCTCCTGGAACGTGATCTTCGTCCCGCTCTTCCACCCGGGTTTCACGTCGATGGGTAACGTCTCTTGCACCTGCTCTTTACGACCCTGACGAATGACGCTTCGCGTGATTTTAAACTGTTTCTTCGTCCCGTAAAAGAGTTCCTCGAGCGTCAGACGCAACACTTGCTCAATCTTCGGCGCTTTTTTGCGCTGTTTCTGCGGCGGTTCGCCGAACCCTTGTCCACCACCGAAACCACCACCGGGCATACCACCGAAACTACCACCGTGCGGGTCATGAAACCCACCACCACCGAATCCACCTCCGGAAAACCCGCCTCCGGGGAACCCGCCGCCGGCGCCGCCGAACCCTCCTCCCGGGAATCCGCCGCCGCCGCCGCCGCCGCCAAAAAATTGCGCGAATATGTCCTCCGCGTGCTGCTGCGAGAACCCACCACCACCACCGAATCCATCACCGCCGTCTTTCAATCCTTCCTCCCCGTACGTATCGTACAACTGTCGTTTCTTCGCGTCGCTCAGCACCTCGTACGCCTCGGAGACTTCTTTAAACTTCTTCTCCGCCGCGCCCTTGTCGTTAGGGTTTTTATCCTACGTTCGCCCGTTCGAGTGCGTCAACTCGCGCGGTCAGCGTCGAGAAACGATCATCACCCTCCTCCCCATCCCATCGCGCGTCGTCGCGCGCCATCGCCGCGCACGACGCGCTTCCATTCGCGTCGAGCTCGGGCCCGATCTCATCGCTCCATCGATTCGTTCGCGCGCTCGAGCGCTCGCGCGTCGCGCGTCGCGCGCACCGGGTGCCACTTCATCGCTAATTTCCTGTACGCCTTGCGTATCTCGTTCTCGTCCGCGTCTCGGGAGATGCCGAGCGCGGCGTAAAAGTCTTTCCCACCGCGCCGGCTCATGATGATTCGTCGCGCGCGAGACTGCGGACGCGGGACACGCCGCCGCGCGGGACGCGTCGACGCCTCGCGCGCGATGACGGGCGAGAATCGATGCTTTCGAGGGTGTTGCGTCGGTACGTCCGACGTTCGGCTCGATCACGTCGTGCGTCAGGCGTCGGCGAGCGTCGACGCGCGCGCGCGGTGGCGCCCGGCGGATGAATCCGCCGTCATCCTTCGCGGGGACGTCCTGCGCGCGGGACCGCTGAGCACGGTGTATTACGGACGATTCGGGAAGAGCGCGATCGCGATTAAACGGCCGAAACTCCGAACGACGCGAGAGATCGATCGGTATCACGCCGAGTTGGGGTTGATGTTGGAGCTCGCGCACGAACACGTCGTCGCCGTCGTCGGCGCGCGGGCGGCGCCGCCGAATTACGAATTATTCTTTCCATTCATGGAGAATGGAGCGGTGGATGAGTTGATGTATGGGCACGGATGGACGCCGACGTGGCAGGCGGTGTTGAAACTGGCGAGAGAGGTGAGCGCGGGGATGGCGTATCTGCACTCTCGAGGCGTCGTGCATCGAGACGTGAAACCGGGCAACGTCTTGTTGGACGCGTCCTGGACGGCAAAGATCGGTGATTTCGGTCTCGCCGAGCGCGAGAGCGATCTTCGAGCGTCGTTACAGGCGGCCATCTATTCCACCGAGGACGCGGAGGGGAAATCGCGCGCGGAGGGGAAATGGATCGCGGGCGAAAACGGAGCGCCGAGCGGCGGATTCCAAAAGCAACACATGGTGGGGTCCATCTTGTACATGTCTCCGGAGGTGTTGATGCGTCGTGTGAGCGGGTACGGGGCGGACGTGTACGCGTACGGGGTGACCCTGTGCGAGATCGCCACGGGCACGGTGCCGTTCAGCGATCGAGCGAGAAACGTCGCCCTCGCGCACACCGTCCTCGACGCGAGTTACAACGAACAAGACTTGGCCAAAGCCATCGCGAGCGAGCGTTTGCGTCCAGTGTTACCCGGAGAGACGTCGGGATCTCGCGCGGAGAACGTTCCCGAGGGATTAAACGAACTCATCTCTCGCGCGTGGGCGCATGAGGAGCCGTCGAGACCGACGTTTACGGAGATTTCTCGTCGACTCGAAGACGTCGTCGAGACGTACGCCGCCGCGCGCGGTTTGCGAGACGTCGCCGCGGTGTGGTTACCTCCCGCCGCTGATCGCGCCGAGGCCGCCACCGCGGCTGAGTGCGCGTTGAAAGAACCCATAGATTGGCGGACGCAGGAGCCCGCGTTCGCGACGCCGAGCGAGGAGGCACGCGAATCGGCGGCGGCGTTCTCCGCCGGCGTCTTTAGCACGCCCGGCGCGCGAGGCGCTGATAAGATGGAGGATCGTCATATCGTCGTTCCCGCGCTCGGTGGACACGCGCACGCCCACCTCTTCGCCGTGTTCGACGGTCATCGCGGGCACGAGGCGGCGGAATTCGCCATGTCGCACGTCGAACGGGCGGTGCGAAGCGAGTGGGGCGCGCACGGCGACGACGTGGGAAAAGCGCTCGCGGCGGCGACGACGAAATTAGACGTCGCGTTTCGCGCGCGTTTCGACGCCATCAAAGCGAAAGAGATGAGCGCGTCGAGAAACGCGCAACAAGGGAATAGGAATCCTGGGTGCACGGCCGTCATCGCCTTGCTCTGGGGCGATCGTCTGTGCGTCGCCAACGCGGGAGACTGTCGCGCCGTGCTCTCGCGCGCCGACGCGCCGGTGGCGCTCAGCGTCGACCACGACGCGCAGAGCAACGTGCGCGAACGCGAGCGCATAGATCGTGCTTTTCCGGGCGCGTTACGTCTCCACGACGGCGTCTGGCGCGTCGGTGACGCGGGCGTCGCCGTCACGCGCGCCCTCGGCGACGCCGACGCCAAAGCCTTCGGCGTCGTCGCCGAGCCCGAGACGACGACGACGAGGATAGACGTCTCGACCGACGATTGCGTCGTCCTCGCCTGCGACGGTCTCTGGGATGTCGTCACCAACGACGAGGCGTTGGCCATGATCAAAGACACCGTCAAAGAGCCCTCCATGTGCGCCAAACGTCTCGGCTCCGAAGCCTTGACGCGACTCTCGGGCGACAACGTCACGGTACTCGTCGGTTTCTTACGAGGCGCGCGCACGTGCGAAAACGTCTCTTGGGCACGCGCGTTCTAATGTTTTCATAGTCACGCCCACACTAGTTAGAATTTGAAACCGCATAGTTAGTATTTCATTCGTCGCGACTTAGTTCGAGGCGTCGTCTTCTTTGCGAACGCGCTACGCTGAGTTTTAAACCGCATCGATAATACTTCATCGTTAAAACTGATCACCTCTACGGGCTATGTGTACACCGCGGCGCCGCGTGCGTACGTCGTCTTGACAAGTTAATATTCAATTCAATTCACTGTTTACTTGCCCGTGACGAAGTCGGCGCACGGCGCGCCGCTAATGAGCTTGCATCCAGCCGGACCGACTTGACGGTTCGGCATGACGCGCGCCTCTTCTCTGGTCACGTCACCCGGACCGTCCGTTTGCACGGTCACCACCGGACGCGGATCGTAGAGCGGTTGCTCGTACTTGCCCGGCGCCAAACCGGTGCCGTTTTCGATGATCAAGCCGAGCTTTTCCGCGTGCGCGGGCCCGGCGAGGAGCACGGCGGCGGCGGTGGCGGCGACGGCAGCCTTCGGGGCGACGAAGGCGCTGTTCGTTTCAAAGAAAAATTTCATTCGTCAGTCTCGCGCGTTCGATTCCGCGCTCGATTCCACGACGCGACGCGCGCGCGGCGGATGCGCGCGCGCGACGATGGTTGGATCGATCGCGATCGATCGCGGCCCCGATCGATGTCGACCGCGATCGCGCGCGCGCGACCGCGAGCGTCGCGTCTCGACGCCCACGCGCGACGCGACCGCGCGTAAAAAAATAGATCCGACCCATCCCTCGTCTTTCGACCTCGCGCGCGCGTCCCGAGGCGTCCCGATCGACCCCGCGAGACTCGAGACGCGATCGACCCTCGCGACGACGATGATGATGATATCGCGCGCGCGCACCTCTTGGCGTCCGCCTTCTTCGCGGCGCGCGCGTCGACGGCGACGGTGGTCTTTTGCGCGGAGGCTCGGATGGTGAACATCGTGTGTTGTCGCTCGTGTGCGTGCGAGTGTCCCGTCGCCGTCGCCGCGGACGCGCGCGAGTCTCGTCGCGCGCGTGGAGAGGGACTCGTCGACGAGTCACAATCGGCCAAAATAAATCGCAGAATCGGATCAGATTCAGATCTTTTTCGTCGGGGTGTGAAAGGTCACATACAGTGGGTACGTAGAGTGTAGTTAGGGTTACTACGGTCTATATACGTAAAACTCTGCGTGTCCGGTGAATTCGCATAATTCGCACATCACCTCCAGGCCGGAGCGCCGCGCGAGGGATCGACGGGGAGCGAGACGCGACGGCGGAGACGTTCGGTACCGCGTGTTGTTACAAAAGAGCGGAGTGCGGCGTTCGATGCGGTGTCGTGTACTATCCGAATGATAAAAATAAATGTCTGCGTGCGTGATGGCGTCCGATCGCGTCGTCTCTTCATCGACGCGCGTATCGCGCGCACCGTCTCGACGCGGACGCTCGACGATGATTCGTCGCGGCGATGACGGCGACGCGCGCGAACGAACTCGAACTCGAACTCGATGTCAATGTGTTCGTCTCGCGAGCGTCTCGCGGGGAGGTTTCAACGACGACCGTTCGAAGACGAAATCGAAACGCGCGCGGCGACGCGTCGGCGCCGATCCGCGCGTCGTCGCACGCGTCGAACACCACCCACGATCGATCGCCCATCCCCGTGATCGCGTCCACGAGCGTCCAAGATTCATCCTCGTCCTCTTTGTCTTCGTTCTCGTCGTTCGCGAACGTTCGCATCTTCATCGACGTCGTGAACACGGACGTCGTCGTCGTCGCGCCGTCTCGAACGAAATCGTCGACGCCGCCGCCGCCTCGTCTCTCTTCTCGTCTCTTCTCCAACACCACGCGCGTGTCGTTCGTCGCCAAGACGTAGAATAAAAAACTCGTCCCGCTCTCGCGCGGCGCGTGGACGTCGATCGCGTCCGGAACGCGCGCGCGAGTGACAAAGGTGACGTCCCGCGCCAGTCGACGAGGAAGCGAGACGTCGACGCACGTCGACGCCGACGCGTATAAATCGCACGTCGACGCGCGTCGAGAGACGTGCGCGCGCGCGGCGGCGTTCACGCCCATCGTCGCGCGCGCGAGACCGATCGCGAGGACCGCGAGGGAGATGGAGAGGCGTCGGCGCATGGACGCGGAGGCGCGCGTCGGCGAGTGCCGATTCAATCGCCGATTTCGTCAGGGCTTGGCGAGCCAATGGTCGATCGCCGTCGGCGTGATCACGACCGCGCTCTCGTCGTCCTCGGCGATGGATAAGATGAGACTGACGTCTCGAGCGAGCTTTTGGATCTGGTTTCGGATTTTCCCGCGTCCGGTGAACACGCGGACGTCGCCCGGCGGCGCGAGTCCGGCGGCGCGTCGATCGCGAAGGGTCTGTAATAATTGAAGCACGGCGACGCGCGCCTCGGCCGCGGTGTGCTCTCGAAGATCGAGGGCGGCGATGTCGTCCCATTCCTTGACGACGCCGACGGTGAGTCGGTTCGCTCGCGTCGAGGGGTGTCCGAGTAAGATGTCCTCGACGGCGGTTTCCTTTAAGATTTCCAAAACGGCGTCGTTGGGACGCACGCCGAGCGCGCGCATGTCGGCGTACACCTCGGACGCGTCGGCGGTGAGTTCGTCGAACGCGCGGTCGCCGATGGCGCTCTGTACCGCCTCGAGCATGGTGTGCAGAGTGTTGGAATCCGGAAGCACCTTGAAATCGCGGCGCGCGATCCAGTAGAAATCCATCGCCGCGCGTACATCGCGAGCGGCACCGTACGCGCCGATGAGCGCCGTGCACGAGTAGACGTTCGGTTCGCACCCGCTCGCGCGCATGTCTTCGAAGACGTCGCGCGCGGCGTCGACGTCACCCGCGCGGCCGCACGCGCGAATGGCCGTGTACCACATTTTACTCGTGGGTCGCACGCCGTCGGCGCGCGCGGCGGCGAGTAAATCGCGCGTGGCGTCGACGACGGATCGTTCGGTATCCTCCTTGCCGCTCGAGTGGCCTAAGTCGATGGTGGACGCGCACGCGCGAAGCGCACCGAGATAGGTGACGTGCGTCGGACTGACACCGGCGTCGCGCATGCGTTCGAGCGTCTCGACGGCGAGCGTCGGACGGCGCGCGCGCGCGCACGCCTGAATGACGATGTTGAACGTTCTCGCGGGAACAGCCTTGCGGAGGACGGTGGCGCTCTCGCGAACGGCGTCTTCGAGTAACATCACCGCCACGTCCACGTTGGCCGCCGGCGGATCACAGTACGATCGGATGAGATAAAACCAAAAGTCGTCGCCGACCGCCGTCTTGCGCTCGCCGGCGTTGAGCCATTCTTCGTACAGTCGCATGGCGCCCTGACGATCCTGCGTCTTGTACGCGACGATCATCATGCACTGCCACACGCGAGATCTGATCGACGCGCTGTTCATGTGTCCGTGCCACTGCAGACGATCGTGAATGTTCTCGCAGACGTCGGCGACGCCGGCGTGCGACGCCACCTCCAACGCCACCATGAGAGCGTCCAAGCCGCCGACGTGCGTTCGCAACGTCTGCACGACGCGATTGAGGTTATTTCTGCGCTGAATGGTCGTCGTGGCGCCGTCGGCCGGGGATTCGATCAACGCCTCGTACAGATTGATGTACGTCGCCGATGAAATCGGACTAACGCCCGACGACTGCATGCGCGTGAAGACGCGAAGCGCCAATTTAAACTTGCCCTGTTTATTCAGCGTTTGCATCACCTTGGCGTACGCGCGCTCCACGCGCGCGCGCTCCTTGGCGTTGTGCGCCTCGAGCGCCTTCAATTCGTTCGCGCGTCTCTGTACCTTTTCCGAATCCGCCGACCCGCCTTTATCGGACGAAAACGCGGCGGCGAACGCCACGGCGCCGAGCGTACCGGATTGCATAAAGGACAGCGTCTCTAATCGATCGAGCATCTTCATCGCCTCGTCCACCATGTCGAGACTTGCGTACATGGTCACAGCGTACGACCACGTCTTCGCGCCCAGTTGCACGTTCGTCTCGAGCGCGGTTTCAAATAATTCGGCGGCGACGTGCGCCGTGTTCGCCGTCGCCGCGCCGAGCAACGCGCACACGCAATAATCCGTCGCCAGCGTGAAATCGAGCTCGCGAGACATCGTCATGTGATCGTTCAATAAATCATACGTCACGCGACGCGCGAACTTGTCATTGTGCGCGTTGTTCACCAGTCTGCACGCCGCCGTGTATGCGCGCTGCACGAGCACCGCGGACACTTTAGGTTTCCACACCCCCGTCGCGGCGTCGCGAAACTCTTCTCTAAATTCTCCGTACGCCCGCGCGAACGCCTTCACGCGCGTGGGCTGTAAACACAAGCCCTCCAACATGGCGCAGTACGCCTCGGCGCGCGCCTTGACGTTCCCCGCGCGAGCGGTGAGGATGCGCGCCCACGCGACTTCGGCGTCCGCCGCGCGTCCCGGCGCCCACTCCAACACCTTGGCCATCTCCACCGCCACCTCTCCCGCGCCGTCGTCGTACCCTCGCTTCAAGCACTCTTCATAAATAATTTCGCACGCCCGCACGCGTCGCTTCTCCGCGTATCGCCGCATGAGCAACTCGGCGCCTCGTCCCTCCAACCGCGCGAGCGCCTCCGCCGCCTGTTCGGGCGTCCATTCGTTCGCCACCGCCGCCCACAGCGCGGGCGCCCACACCACGTCCCGCACCTCCATGTCTCTCTCCGTCGCTAATCGTCGCGCGTACGCCATCGTGCGCTCGTACGTCCGCGACTTTTCGCGCCCGCTCTCCTCTGCGCGCGGCGCCGCGACGAATCTTCTAAACGCCCTCCTCGCGCTCTTCCTCCCCGTGGACGCCCCCCGACCCCTCCGTTCGCCCGTCGACGCGTCCTCATCGTTCGAAGACGACTTCCGTCCCTCGTTCGCCTCCTCGTCTCCCCCACCACCGCTCTCGCGCGTCGCGAGTCGTCGCGCGGCGGCGCGCCCACCGCTCGCGCCGGCATCGCGCGCCCGACGCCCTCGCGCGTCGCCGACGCGCCTGCCGCGCCCGAACCGCGCGACGACGCGCGCGGCATCGCGTCCACCGCTCGTGGACGCCGCGCACGACCCGCGCATGTCCCTCGCGCGCCCGCGTGTGACGGACGACGGCGTCCCCGCGCTCGACCGCCGCCGTTCGCGTCTCTCGAGGCGCGTCCGCACACCGCGCCGCGTCCGCGTCGCCCGCGCGCGAGACGCGCGAGACGCCGAAGACATGCCCGCGGTCGCGCTCGCGAGAGACGCGCTCGCGAGAGACGTCGCGTCGTCCGCGTTCGCGGCGTCGAGCGCGCTCGAGGGATGGCGCTCGCCTCGAATGGGCGTCGCGCTCGCGGTCGCGGACGACGCGACGCGCGCGTGGGAGGCGCTCTCGCGTCGAGGGGTGATGGAAGTGATGCTCACGGACGCGCACTGCGCGTTTCTGGCCGATGCGTATCCGGACGACGCGCTGAAGGACTACGTCGTGGAGCGCAAGACGATCGGGTCCCAGCTGACGCTCGGCGCGTGCGGGTGGCGACTGTTTCGATGCGCCGTCGTGTCGTATCAGCGGCCGGTGCAGGAGTGGTTGGACGCGGTCGAGCGGTCGATTCGTGCGGAGGAGGAGGGGGAGGAACCGGTGGAACTGCCGACGTTTGATTACGTCGAGCCGACGCGCGCGACGGTGCGCGCGTTCGCGCGGGACAGTTTGGTGGCGGTGACGCGGAGAGTGGTCGAGGGCGCGGTGTGCGCGCGATCGACCGAACGTCTGAGCGCGAAATTGTGTAAAGATATCAAGTACAGCGCGAGGCGAAAGGCGCAGAGGGTGAGCTGGGAGCGAGGGATGGGGAAATTCGCGCAGTCGGCGAATATGTTTCGAACGTCGGCGCTCGCGAGCGTCGTCAACGTCTCGGGTGAATTCATCGTCGACGTCGGTTTGGCGACGTATTTCAGCATCCAGGCGACGAGAGTGGTGAAGAAAGGTTCCGTCGTTCGCGCGTGGCGTCGCGCCGTGATTCGCGCGTCGTGCAAAGCCGTCGCCGCGCTCGTCGCCGGCGCGTCCGCCGTCGCCGCCTTCGCCCTTTGTCGTCCTCGCGGCGCCTCCCCTCGCGTCGTCACCTGGGGCACGTACGCCGCGCTCACCGCGGGTGAACTCACGGGCGCTGTCTTCATCGCCCCCGAGCTCGCGCGACTCATCGACGACGCCACCGGCGACTCCGCCGCCGCCGCCGCCGCCGCCGCCGCCGTCGCCTCCGCCGCGCGC
>Ga0208410_1000550_pt1 | contig 21448 bp, 15 predicted proteins | sample ETN02SmetaG_3_FD_185787 | JGI IMG/M metagenome (GOLD analysis project Ga0208410, IMG submission 185787) | Marine microbial and viral communities from oxygen minimum zone, Eastern Pacific Ocean - ETNP2014F10-02SV257 (SPAdes) (version 2) | ecosystem: Environmental > Aquatic > Marine > Oceanic ... | reverse complement strand
TTGGGACTGGAGGACGCGTACGCGTCGGCGGCGAATGATTTACGACGCGTCGTCGCGAGACGCGCGAACGGTGGACAACGGTTGTTTGATGTTCGCGTGCATGAGATGATCGAGTCGGACGAGGCGGCGCGTTCGGCGCTGGTGAGTGAACGAGGGAAAACATTGGCGGGGACGGTGCAGCGCGCGGAGTTGCAGCGCGCGATGGCGGACGCGTTGCCGAGGGAATGCGTGCGGTTCGGAAGAGAGGTGACGCGTGTGCGGTCGTTGGGGGGGGGAGAGGGGGCGGAGATTGAATTTGCGGACGGGGAGAGCGCGCGATTCGATCTGGTGATCGGTGCAGATGGAATAGAGAGCGCGGCGCGACGCGCGGTGGACGGAGGCGAGACGCCGCCGAGGTACAGCGGCATACGCATCGTCTTCGGGTGCACGCCCGCGGGTTCGGACGCGCGAGAGGCGAGCGAGGTGAACACAGCGCATCAGTTCTTCGCCGACGGTGCGTACATGCTCGTGTTTACGGGTGGTGGAGACGCCGCGTCGAAGAAGCAGCACAACATTGCGCTGTGCGTGCGAGACGCCGCCGCGCGCGCCGAAAACGGCGCGTGGCGCGCGAAACCCGCGGCGAAGGAAGAGGCGATCGCGCTCATGCGAGAGAAGGGCATGCCGCGGAGCGCGATCGACGTCGCGGAGGCATGCGATCGGTTCTTCGACGTCGGCGTGCATTATCACGACGTGATGGAATCGTGGAGTGACGCCGACGGCGTCGTCGCCTTGGTAGGCGACGCGTGCCATGCGATGCCGCCGTTTCTCGGCCAAGGCGCGAATCAAGCGATACAAGACGCGCTGTGCGTGGCGAATGAATTAGCAAAGGTTGGACGCGAGCATAAGACCGTCAAGGACGCGTTGAAGACGTACGAAAACATCAGAAAACCGCCCACCGCCGCCATCATGCAGAGCAGTCGGTTCATCGGCGCGTTGGAGACGGGGGCGGGACCGATGAGCGCGTTCAGAGACGTCGCGTTCTTCGTCGCGGGAACGTTAGGTATCACAGGCAAGGTGTTCCTCAGCGGCGCGATGCCGCGATTTAGCGCGTCGGATACGGAATAATTGTAATACACGTACACGGCAAGCTCGGCTCGGATGGTTTTACAGTTAGCGCGGTCAATAGGGCGAGCCGGGAGATTTCTTCACGCGCATGGGAACGATGGTATTCGTCGGCGTCGGCGGTTTCATGTCCTTGATGTCATCGAGCTCGATGCGCGCGGTGACCTGGTCGACGCCTCGCACGAGCTTGACGTCGACGATTTCACCGACGGAGAGCTTGTCCAACGCGCGAAAGAGATCGCTGGAATCGTTGATCGGGTACCCGGCGAGCTCGACGATGATGTCGCCCAAAATGAGTCGTCCACTCTCGTCGCGCGTGGTGCTGCGCACGCCGGCGCGGTCGGCGGGACCGCCGGCGCGCGCGTCGAGAACCAATACGCCGCCCAAACCGAGCTGGTCCAATGCGCCGTCGGGGGCAAAGGACACTCCCAAGATGGGTCGCGTGACGCGACCGAACCGGATGAGCTGGTCCACGATTCCACTCACCATGTCGCTCGGAAGCGCGAATCCGACGCCGCTCGACGTGCCCGAGGCGGAGTAAATCGCCGTGTTCACGCCGATGAGTTGTCCGCCCGAGTTTAACAGCGGACCGCCGCTGTTCCCGGGATTAATCGCCGCGTCCGTCTGAATGATCCCATCGATCGGTCGACCGGTGTTCCCGCTCTGAATCTCACGCCCCAGTCCACTGATGATCCCCGTCGTGAGCGTGTGATCCAACCCGAACGGATTCCCGATGGCGAAGACGCGTTGCCCGACCATGGCGTCGCCGCTCGTTCCGATGGTCAACGGTTTCATCTCTCGAAGCGCCTCGGGATCCGACACCTTGAGCACAGCGATGTCCTTATCGTCATCGTACCCCACGATGGCGGCGTCGTACACCTTTTGATTCTGCACGCCTCCTTTCCTCGGTAAAAAGCTCACCTTTAACTGATTCGCGCCGGCGATGACGTGATAATTCGTCACCAAGTGTCCCTTATCGTCCCACACGATCCCCGACCCCGCCCCTTGCGGCGTCTCCGTGAGATTCAACGTGAACGCGTCTCGACGCACGGCGACGTTGGTGATGTACACGACGCTCGATTTCGCTTCGTTGAACAGATGCACCGTCTCGCGTTCGCTCGCCGTCAACCGTTGCGACGCCTGCCTCGTCGTGTACGTCCCATCTCGCTCGACCAACCGCGCGGGCGTGGGTAAATCCACCGGTCCATCTCGAAGCGTCACCTCCGGCGCCTCTCGCGAGCGCCACGCGTCGTCGTTTTCGTATCCCTTCTCGTCCTCTCTCGTCCACTCGCGCCGGGACGCAATCGTCGGCGTCGGAGTCTCCACCGCCCCCACGCGCGCCTCCGCGCCCACGGGCGCGCTCGCCGCCGTCACCGTCACGAAAATCACGCTCGCCATCGCGCGCGCCGTCGCGCGCGTCCACGCCTCGCGCGCGCGCGCCGTCGCGTCCCGGGCACCTTTCGCATCGATTTCTCCATCGTCATCATCCTCGCGCGTCGTCGTCGTCGTCGTCGTCGTCGCGCGACGCGCGGCCGGTCCTCGTCGTCGTCCGCGGTCGCGCGCGTTTCGTCCGTCGAGCGCTCGCGCGCGCGGCGCGCCGCGCGCGAGCGGCGTCGTCGAGAACGTCGTCATCTGACGTCACTTCGACGCGCGACCGTCATGTCGCGCGACCGCGCGCGCGCGAGCGGCGACGGCGGCGACGGCGACGACGACGGCGACGTCGCGCGTCACGTCCGTCTCGTGTGCAAGTACATCGCGCGACAGGGCGCGGCGTTCGAGGAGACGGCGATCGCGCGGCACGCGCGCGCGGATGGATTCGCGTTTTTGAACGACGACGACGGCGGCGTCGGGGACGACGGCGCGCGCGACGCGCGGCGGAGGCATCGCGAGATGTACGTGCGCGAGCGAGACGCGGCGATCGAGACGTACGAGCGCTCGAGACGCGGGGTGGAGGAGAAGGCGAGGGCGGCGCGCGGCGAGGGCGGGCGAGACGAGGACGACGACGCGCGAGACGAGGACGGTGAGGCGTTGGCGTCGGTGATGCGAGCGAGAGAGATCGCAGAGCGGTTGTTCGCGCCGATGGAGCGCGAACCGGGGACGATCGTGATCGATTTCGAGGGGGGGGGCGCGGAGGCGGCGGGAGACGAGGCGGCGACGGCGGAGCCGAGGGAGGAAGACGAGCTCGTGGATGATGATTTTAAGGCGCTCGTGAATGAGTTCGGGGTCGCGGACGAGGAGGAGGAGGAGGAGGCGCCGGAGACGAGGGAGGCGAAGGTGGAGGCGGAGGCTCCGGCGGAGACGACGGCGAACGACGCGGAGACGCCCGATAAGGACGACGGTTCGGGCGATGTCGACGGCGTGGATGACACATTGAACGAGGAAGAGCCCAAGATGGATCTCACGATGATGTTCCCGAGCTCGAAACGACGGCCGGTGGGAGATTTGGGCGGGTTCGAGCAGGTGATGCGCGTGAAGAAGAAACGAGGTCCGAGAAAACCCAAACCCAAGTACGCGCCGACGCCGTCGCTGTTGGACGATGATCTGGTCGCTCTTCCGGTCGCGCCGCTCGTGGACGACGAAGATGACGATGATATCGCGGAGACGGACGTCGAAGACTCGCCGCAAGTCACCGAGGTTCCGTTGGAATTCCTCTTCCCCAGTAGCAAACCGAAACGTGCGCTTCCGGAGACGAAGGCTGACGACGAAGAGGGCGAGGTGACGCAACCCGGACCCGAACCGGTCGTCGCTGATGAATTGACGGAGGTGATCGCGCACACCGACGACGTCGCCGATACGGACGCCGACGAGGGCGAGGAGGTGACGCAACGGACGCCCGCCAAGGAGAGCGAAGCCAATCCGTGGGATACCATCACGCGAGCGGCGGTTGAGTGCGACGAGGCGGTCGTGCGCGAATCATCACCGGAAGTGGAGGTGTTCGCACTTCCCGGTCGTCCGGTGAAGATGACGGAGCCTGAACTCGAATCGGTTGGAGAGGAGACGGAGGCCGAGGAGGTGGAGCAGACCGAGGAGGAAGAAAAAGAAGAAGAGGTCTTCTCGCTCCCGGGTAAGCCGGTCAGGATGTGTCAGATTCTGAACCGCGACGAACCGGCGAACGACTCCACGGAACGCGAGGACGCCGAACCGATGTTTTGCCTTCCGGGCAAACCCGTGAAGCTGCGCGAAGAAAAACATCCATCTGGTTCAGACGTAAGCTCTTCTCTCACCGTGAAAGGAAAAGATTCTGTAGTCGACAAGACGGATTCGATATCCAACGTTGCGAGCCCCGCTGGAGCGACGCGTCAAAAGTCTAAACCGCCAAAGGTAGTCGCGGAGACGCTTCTCGCGCGGCGAGTGCTTCAACTCATCAAGTCGACCCTCAACGTCGCCGATCTCACCAAGGGTCAGTTCAAGATCATTCTTCGCAAAAGCATGCACAAGATTACAACCACCGTGCCCAAAAAGTTTGACCAGAACACGGAAGAGGGCACGGCGTCATTTTTGTCGGATTCGCGGAAACAAAAAATCAACCGATTACTCGACGAGTACGTCAAGCGCGTCAAGTTGAGAGCGGCTTCAAAAAATTCAACGCCGACGACGCCTTCACCATTTGAAGAAGCGAAAAAAGTCGCAAGGCAAGTAGCGTAGCACACCGTTCACGAGCGAAGAACGGAGATCATTCATGTAAAAGAGGTATAAGTAAAATTTCATCATCTCATCTCGATGCTCTCGCGCTGCCATGACAAATAATGCTAGAAAAACTATTCATTCACCGCCCCTTAGTAAAGGTTAGACAAACCAGTCGTCGCGCGGAAAGCATTGTTGTATGCCGAGTTGTATGCCGAGACAGAATTAGAAGAGGCGCCTCCCTCCTTGGCTTGCTTCTTCTTTTCGCCTTCGGCTCTCTTCGCGCGAGAGTACAAGAAGACGCCGCTGAGCGCCAAGGCGGTACCCGCCATGTTGAGGGGCGAGACCGGGTTCTTGAAGTAGAGAAGGGTGACAACGATGACCGTCACGCGCTTCATGCAGTTACCGACCGCGTGTGTCACCGGGCTGACGCGCGAGAGAATCATGTAGGAGATTTGCTGGTACATTTGGAAACAGAAGCCCGCAATCAACAGGCGCTGGGATAAATCTTGGAAGCTTACGCCCACTGCGGAGATGGCGGCCGGAGTGAATTTCACACCTTCCATGCTGACGGCGATCGGGAGGCACACCAAGCAACTCAACATGGTGATGACACTGAAGAGGTTGATGTTGTCGATTGCGCCCTTGATGGAGGACAAACCCATCATCTTCTTGCTCAACACGTTTCTCGACTGGAACGTAATGTTGGAGCCCATGGCGGCCAAGAAACCTGCCCAGCAGAAGCTCACCTCGGTCATGGACGCGAGGGCGACGCCACCGACGACCGGGACGAGTGCCCCCACGACGGCGAGCGACGGAATATCCCCCAAGAATAACGCCGACAGCAACACGGAGAAGAACGGTTCCATCGCCTTGATCGTGTGCGTGAACGACACCGCAACCTTACCGAGCGACACATTCGTCAACAAGTTTCCGACCGCATGAATCACAGCCAACGGCGCGATCGGCTTCAGCATCTCCTTCGTCAGAGTCGGCGGCTTTTTCGCCCCGCTCGCCCACATCGCGCAAATCAACGCGCTCCCGACACCCAGCTCGATCAGCGTCACCGACACCGGATACGGAAACGTCTTCAAAATCTGTTTGTTATAAATGTTAAACACGATGTTAAACCCGTACCAGCACGCGAACAGCCCGAGAAGCATCAACACTTGCACCGCCGACTCTCCCTTCGACTTGAGCTTGTCCCACACGTGGTCCAAAGGTTTATCCGCGCTCGAGCGCATCACCGTCCGCGCTCTGTTCGCGCGCGCGCGCCGCGACGCGGCGACTCGGGCGATGTCCCATTCCGTCCATCGCCCCTCGTCCCCTCGTCGCGCCGCATTCGCGCGCACCGCGCGCTCTCGCGTCGCCGATCGCGCCGCCGCCGATCCACTCCTTCGTCGACTCTTTTCGGTACCTCGTCGCGCGCGCGCGACGAGCGTCGCCGCGGACGGCGTCGTCACCGCGAGTACGTTCATGTCGTCGTCGCGTGTCGCGCTCGGACGGCGACGCGCGCGCGTGTGACGACGACGCGCGCGAGGACGACGAGGATGGGGTCGCAAGCCCTCGGGACAGGGTTTGGCGACGCGCGCGGGCGCGCGCGCGACGAGGAGGACGGCGCGAGACGACGCGCGAGCGATGAGAACGACTAGAATTACTATTGTACACTCGATGCGGTCGGTCGATCACGCGATGAATGGAATCATCGCGCGACGGTGACGCGGGTACGCGTCGCCGAAGCGTCGGCGGTACCACGCGCGCGTGGCGAGCGCTCTGGGAAAGAGATTGGCAAAGGTCCAAAACGCGAACGCCGTCGTGGATCTCGCCCCGTTGGCGAGGATGGTGAAACCGCACCATTCGATGCACTCGCCGAGGTAGTTTGGACACGCGACGAGGTCGAAGAGACCGCCGGAGGGGAGGACGTATCTGTCGGCGCCCGCCGGTCGCTCGGCGCGGCGGCGTCTGAGCCCGGCGTCGGAGGCCACGTTGATCCAAGCGCCGACGACGAAGACGACGCCACCGACGACGATACGCTCCGTCGGCGCTCTCGTTATCGACGCGATTTCGGCGCCGACGAGGAAACCGTTGATGAGATTGAATCCGACGGCGCAGAAAACCGTCGCCGCCGCCGTCGGGCTCAATTCTCTCGTCAGCGGGAACGCCACCGCTCTGTTGGCGTAGTGCGCGCACCACAGGCCGAAAAGGAACCGAGCGTACGTCACATCGGCGGCGGACGACGCGGTCGTTCGCGCGAGCTCCGGGAACGCTCGGACGCCACGGGTGAAACCGAACCACGCCGCGACGGGCGACGTCATCTCTTGCGCCAACCACCCACCCTTTCCGTTCAAAAGCGGGCCCCAGCCCGCGGAGACGAACTTACCGTACGGCGCCGTCTGCGTGAAGAGGTACGGGAACGCGATCGCCGCGGTGGCGGCCCAGAGAGCGACGGCGGTGGCGTGCGTGAGCATCGCGCGCCGAACGAATCGACGATGGGCGCGCGCGGGACGGCGAGCCCCGGAGGCGCGGAGTGAGAGCCGCGGAGGGGCGACTCGCGCGCTCACTCGACTTTCCACCGTCTCGTCTCGCGCGCGATGCGCGTGAGCGTGGCGCGCGTGTAAACCCCGCGCGGGGACTCGCGGTGAAGCGCCCGCGCGGCGCGAGAGACGTCTCTCCGCGCGAGAAGCGCGAAGACGACGACGGCGACGAGCGCCGCGCCGAGGATGAGACCGTCGTCTTTTTTCGCGAGCGCGGCGCAACACGGCTCTTGAATCGGATTCCACCCCACCCTCGGTGCCGTGAGATCGATGACGACCTCGTGTTGGACGCTGGCGCGCATGAGCGCGCGCTCGCTGACGCCGTGCGTGCGCTCGAACCTCGGCTGAAAATCCAAGTGTAAAAAATGAAGCTCCGTCGCGCCCGCCTCGAGCGCCTTCACCGGCGCTCGAAGACAATCGTGCAGCGAACGCACGCCGTACCATCCCGTCTTCTCATCGTAGTCCTTCTCGTACGCCCGCGTGCAATTCCTATGTCCCGCCCACGAGTTATCGCACACGTACCACATCGGCGCCGGCGCCGTCCTCGACCACCCCGCGTGCGTCACCGGCACGGCGCAAAACGTCCCCGCCGCCTCTATCCCAGCCTTGAACTCGTACTCATCGTCCTCCAGAGGTAACGTTCCGTGAAATTCACCCATCAGATCGAATCTAAAATCCTCCACCGCGACGTCGACGAGGGACAACGCGTCCGCCTCGCCCGCTCTCGGCGGCATCGCGCGCGTCCTCGCCCCGTCCACCGTCATCCTCGCACCTCGTCGCCACGGACTCACTTCCCTCGCCGACGTCAACAGCGCCGGTATCACGCTCAGCGCTAACCCCACGGTGACGCGAGCGACGTTTCGAGACGACGACCCACCGATCGTCGCGACGCTCGCGCCCGCCGCGACCGCGCCCGCCGCGACGAGCCCACCAACGTACGCGCCGAGCGCGCACGCGCACGCCCTCGTCGGCGCGTACACGATCGCCCACCCGAGGCCGAACCCGAACGCTCGCATCGCGGAACCTTCCGCGACGCCCAGACGCGACGACCATCGACGCGCGCGGTCGAGCGCGCGCGCGAGCGCATTTTTCAGCCCCGCGGCCGCGCCCACGGCATCGCGTCGTCTCGCGCGTTTTCCTCGACCGATCCCCCGCGCGCGCGGTCGAACGCGACGCGACGACGATCGACGACGCGGTCTCGACGCGTTCGCGTCGTCGGTGGCGCCTCGCGCGCGCGCGCGCACCGCGCGGGACGACGAGCGCATTTGTAACGGCCCGCGGGCGCAGACGCGCGCGCGCGCCCATCATGCCGAACGCGCGCGTCGTCGCGCGCGTCGCCCTCGCGGGGATGGCGCAAAACGTACTCGTGCCGTTGGCGAGCGCGATGCAGCTCGCGGTGTTCGGATGGCGCGCGTCGAGCGAGGCGCAGGCGTCGTTCGGGCTCGTGGTTGGATTCTCAAATTTCGGCGCGAGCGCGCTTAATTTTCTCGCGGACGGCGTCGCGGCCAAGGTGGGGACGCATCTGGGGGCGAAGGACGCGTCTCGTGCCGCCGCGTGCGCGCGCGCCGCGCTGGTGTGCGCGCTGGCGTGCGGTGTGTTCGCCGCGGGCGCGCTCTTCGCGGCGAGAGACGCGGCGTTTCGAGCGCTCTCGCTCGACGCGCGCGTCGACGCCATCTCGCGGGAGTACTTCGCGTACAGAGTCGCCGGTGTGCCGTTCGCGTGCGTATTCGCGTGTGGGGTCGGACTCATGCAAGGGTACGGTCGCGTGCGTCGAGCGACGACGATGACGTTCGCCGCGCGTTTCGTCGGCGAGACGAGCGCGACGGCGCTCGCGGCGGGAATCGCGGCGCGAGACGATCGACGGATGATGCGCGTGGCGGGAATCGCGTACGCGTGCGTCGTCACCGCGTCGGCCGCGTGGGCGACGCGCGAGGTGACGACGACGACGCCGAGAGGTCGACGTCGACCTCTTCCGGTGTGGTCGGCGCCGCGGTTGAACGCCGCGGAGACGTTTGATTTCGCGCGAGACGCCGCGTCCATGGTGTGTCGTTCACTTCTTCTGCAATCATCCTTCGTGCTCGCCATGGTGATCGCGGCGAAGAATTTCACTCCCAGCGGTCTCGCCGCGCATCACATCGTCGCGAGTCTGTGGATGCTGTGCGCGTACGCGTGCGACGGATACGCCACCGCCGCCGTCGTCTTGGGTTCGCGACTCCACGGCCGCGGGAAAATCACCGCACTCGTGCGTCTGTCTCGCGCGCTCGCGACGTGCGGCGCGCTCACGGGACTCGCGTTTTCCATCATTCTCGTCGTCTGTCGAGACGTCGCGCCGAACGTCTTCACGCGAGACGAGGCGACGAAGACGGCGTTGCGCGCGTCCGGCGTCTGGGACGTCCTCGTCCTCGCGCAACCCGTCAACGCCGCGTGTTTCGTGTACGATGGATTCATCTACGCCACGCACTCGTTCTCGTACGCGCGAGAGGTGATGTCGACCGGGGTCGGGTTGGTGTTTCTCCCGACGCTGTTTCTCGCCAATCGACCGCGAGTGAGTTTACGAGGCGTCTGGACCGCCAAGGCGGCGTTGAACGCGTGGCGCGCGGCGTGGTTGGCGGGACGCGTGCACGCGTGGTTGCCTCGACAGCGCGCGCGCGAGGGGGAGGAGGAGAGCGAAGAGGAGAGCGATGACGATGATGATTCGTACGGCGACGACGCGACGACGAGCGAGGAGGAGAGCGAGGAGGAGAGTTTTTCATTCGAACGCGCGCGCGGCGGCGGCGACGATTCGTACGCCGAGCCGTTGTTGCCGGGGACGACGCGAGACGGGGAGGAGGAGGAGGAGGAGGAGGACGTCGAGCACGGTGGGACCAACGTACAGTACGAATCGGCGTTGAAACCGTCAAAGATTAAGTCGAGGAATTTATCGCCCATACGAACGCCGGAACTCGCGATGGCGCGCGCGTCGAATTTACGCGCGAGCGCCGGCGCGTTTACGCCTCGACCGCCGTAGGAACACGCGCGCACGCGTTGTCGTCATCAAAGGCTAGTCTCGTTACAACGGCGCTCTCCTCGGCGCTCACTAATTGTCCCAGTCGAAATCCGACGCACTATCGTCCGCGTCAGCCTCGGCGACAGCTTTCGCCTCCCGTCGCGCGCGCTTCTTCGCGGCGCGCGCGGCGTTTGGATTGTATTGCCCGTCGTTTCCGTAGAGCGCCTTTTGTCTCGCCGACGCCGCCTTGGCGGCGGTTCTCGCCTCGGCGTGTTCGAGCGCGCGTTGCGTGCGACCGGCTTCGGAGTCGTCGCGCTGGCGAACGATGCGCATCGGCGCCGCGTCGGTATCTTCGGCGGCGTCGTCGTCGTCGGCGGCGACGTCGTCTTCGCTCAAATCGTGCGCCTCGATAAGACCGTTCCCGAGCGATTCCACCGTCATGTACTCGGTCTCTTCGTCGTCTTGCGGGAGACCGGCGATGACGGTGGACTGTTCCGCCGCGAACACCTTGTCCGCGTCGAATTCTGCGCTCCAATCGGTAACGATTTCTGCCCCCGCGTGTTCCTTGTGCGCGTCGCGTTTGGGCGGCGACGTGTAATACGGAATGCGACCGTTGTTCCAATCCGTGAGCACGACTCGCGCCGCCGCCTTCATGTCGGGAATGCCACCCTTTTTCAGTTTCCCTTGCACGCGCGCGACTTGGCGCAAAAAGTCATCGACGTCGGTGAACCGACCAGTCTTGTACATGAGCATGAGTTGCTCTCGCGGACATCGACGCGTGATTTCGTGCACGGGGGCGATGGGATCCTCGATGCGCTCCACCTTGACGCAGTTTCGAAGCGCCGCCGCGCCCGCGGATTCACCGAGCGCGCTCGCGAAGACGACGCCCGGTGAATCGATCAATTTGACGTGCTTATCGAGCTTAATCTCCTTGAGAACCTTGGTCATCCCCGGCGTGTTGCCCACCTGCGCCGCCGTCTTGCTTCGCTTCATCGAGTTGATGAGACTCGATTTACCGACGTTTGGAAATCCCACGATGCCGACGGTGATGGCGGTTTTTAAGTTTTTATTGCGCGCGTAATTCTTGAGCATCTCCAAAACGTTGTCGGCGCCGAGAGAGTCGGCGCCGCCGAGCGCGTTGCCCGACGACGTAAAGTTGGCGCTCCTCGCCCCCAACTTGTTCCCGCCGCCCTGCGTCGCGCACTTAAACGCCACCGTCGGAAGCTCCTCGCGAAAGTAATTCAACCACGCCAAGACATTATCTTTTGGCACTAAATCAATCTTATTCAGCAACAAAATCATGCGCTTATCCGGATTCATCCGTCTCACGAAACGCTCCACCTCGGGCGATCGACACGACAACGGATCTCGCGCGTCCAACACTTGAATAATCACATCCGACAGTTCCACCACCTTGACAAACTCCTTATAATACGCCCTACGACTCGCATCTTGATCATAATCCTCCCTTTCCAACTCCTCCGCGAGTTTCGCCGCCTTCTTCTCCTCGTATTGCGTCTCCCTTCGCTCGGCCACCGCTCTGAGTCGCTCCAACGTCGGCGCCGGCTCGCCCGCCTCCGCCATCTCCCTCGCGATTCTCTTATTCTCCGCCCGTCGCGCCCGTTTCGCCTCTCGCATCTCCTCCGTCTTTTTCTCGATTTTCTCCCGTTCGTGATCGATCTCTCGCATCAATTCATCCTTATACGGCCACGCGCTCGGCACGCCCGGGTTCGTCTCTCGCGGTCCCTTGGGCTTTATGCCCAATCGTTTCAATCGATTCTCCTCCTTGCGCTTTTTCTTGTGATGCTCTCGCACCTTACGGATCACCTTGTACTTTTGTTTCAGCGTCGTGCGCTTGGATTTACTCTTCGTGGACTTCTTCGGCATGTCGTCGTCGTCTCACTCGTCGTTTTCGTCGTCGTTTTCGTTTTCGTCTTCCTCTTCGTTCGCGATCGAATCCTCGACCGTCGCGCGTTCGAGCGTCCCTCTCGAGCGTCTCTCTCCCTCTCCCGTCGCTCACGAACCTCTCTCGCGGTTCCTCCTCGCGGCGCTCGACGCGAGAGACGACAGCGCGCGTGTGACGTCCCCGGGACGTCGACGCGCGCGCGCTGGCGGCGCACCGGCGGCGGGACAGTACATGCATAAATCCACCTCGATACCCTTCGAGTGGGCTTCACTACGTGATGCGTTCGGATGACGCGGGCCCGGGGCGTCGGGCGCGATGGGCCGCGCGCGATGCGATGCGTCACGCGACGACGCGATGGACGCGCCCTCGCGCGCGTCCTCGCGCGAGGAGGGTCGGCGGTGGAGACTCCTCGCCCTCGCCCTCGTCGCGTCGTCTCTCGTCGCCGGTACCGTGTACGGGTGGCCGCCGTTGCGTCGGTCGTTGATTCGCGCGCACGCGCGCTCGGGGGCGAGCGACGCGCTGAGCGAAAGACGCTTGGCCGTGCACTTCACCGCGGGGTCGTGGAGCGTGCAGGGAGGACGTTTCATCGCGGGCGTGTCCAGGGATCGCTTCGGGACGGCGTTCACGTGCTGCGCGTGCCTGGCGTTCGTCGCCGCGGGCGCGGGCGCGTTGGGCTCGGCGGCGCCGACGGACGATGCGCTGTTGACGTTCGGTATGTTCGCCGTGGGACTCGGTTCGGGGGTGCAATTGTGCGTGCAACCGGTGGCGGCGTTGTTTCCGGAGTGCGCGAGCACCGTCATGAGCGCGCTGAGCGGGGCGTTTCAGGTGTCGGGTTTGGTATTTTTGGCGCTGACGGCGGGAGACGAGCGAGAGATTGCGTTTTATGTATTTTCAGGCGTCGCGGTGGTGCTCTTTTGCTTGTGTTACGTCATGTTGCCTCGGGGACAGAGTTTTTTGGAGGTGGTCGACGAGGACGCGTCGACGACGTCGGGACGTCGAGCGGAGGGCGCGGCCAACGGGTACTCGCGAGAGGAACAGTTACGATCGGCCGAGTATTTCGGGCTCGTCGCCTGGTTCACCGTCGTCGTGTGTCCGATGCAGTTTTACATCTCCGCCATCGGGTACGCGCTCGAAACCAAGGGTGACACGACGGGGGAATATTCGAGCATTTTTTCAGCGGCGTACGGCGCCGTCGCCGTCTTCTCGGCGGTGGGCGGACGCGTCGCGGATAAAATCGGGCAGGGCGCGTGTCAGGGCTTGGCCACGGCCTCGGTCGCGCTCTCGTTCGCCATCCTGTGCCTTCCCAAGAGCGCGGGTCTGGGCGTGCAGGTGTTCGGGATGACCATGTACAGTTTCGGTCGTCTCTTCGTCTTCGCCATGTATTTTAGCAACGTCGGCAGACGCTTCGGATTCGTACACTACGGCACGCTGTGCGGATTGGGTCTGTTGATTTCGGCGATTTGGAGTTTGATTCAGTATCCACTGCTCTCGTGGGCGGTCGAAAAAGGGCCGAACGGCGCGAACGCGCTCTGTTGCGCCATGTGTTGCGTCACGCTCCCGTACGCCGCGTGGCTCAGTCGACGCGAGGCGGCGGAACGCGCCGAACGTCGATTGCGTGCGGAGCTCGTAGTAAGATAGATGAGTTGTGCCGTAGTCTCTGTCGCGCGACAGAAACGCTCGCACATCGTTGTAGTCGTTATAGTTTGAGGTCGTTACAAAGCGACGAGTCTCTGCGGGGCGGCTTGCGGAGAAACCACTTGGATTCTCGTCGCGTGCGCCCCCTGCACGTCCACGATTATGTACTGAAACTCCCACTCCCCCGTCGTCTCTCGCATTCCCGCCTCGGCGCGCACGACGGCGCTCCCTCGCGACCCTCGCACGTGAAACTGCACGAGCACGCGTTCTCGCCCTCTCTCGTCGATCACCACCCTGTGCGGAATCCTGTGTCGCGCGCTTCGGCTTCGACTCTCGCTCCCGTATCCCGTCATCGGCGTTCCCACCGCCACGCTCACGCGCACGTCCTCCCGCAACTTCTCCATGGCCGCGTCGAACACGCGCTGCTCGCGAGGCGTCACCAACAGTTCCCTCGCCCCGAACCACACCGCCCCCGCCGCGATCCCGAGTCCGGCCAATCCCACCAACCCGTACGACGCCCCCTCCACCGCGCTCACCGGTTTCTCCGGGATCCACTTATCCGTGATCTCGTCGTACGCGCCGCCCTCCTCGGGCGTCGCCGCGAGGTCGTTCCGTTCGCGCGCCGTCCCCGTCCCCGCCGACGATTCTTTCCCGCGTCCCCGCGACGCGAACGCGCGCGCGCGTCCCGCCGGTCTCCCCGCGACGTTCGGTGCGAACGTCGTCGCGGCGCCGAAAGACCCGCGCGGAGCGATCGGCGCGCGCGCCACCGCCGTCGACGCGAACGTCCCGCCGATTCGTTGATGATGCGAATGCCGAGGATGATGCGTCGCGGACGCGCCGCTCGCCGTCGCGGTCGCGGTCGCGCTCTCGCGCGTCGCCCGCGACGACGCCCGCGACGACGCGCGAGTCGACGCGAGCGCCGATCGAACCGCGCGCGCGGCGACGCGAGACATTCGCGCTCGATGGATCGATCCCGCGCGTCAGAGTGCCGACGGTCCGCGTCGTCGTCATCGCTCGCGACGGCATGTTTCTCCGCGACGCCGCGCGGAAACTCGAGAGTGAACACGCGAGGCTCGACGTCGCCGCGCGCGAGCGTCGCGGACGACGCGAGGAGGAGGCGAGACGACGGGATGAGATCGAAAAGCGCAAAAACGACGCGTTACGAGAATCGAGTCGCGCGGCGAGGGACGCGAAGCGCGCGCTCGAGGCGAGTCGCGCGATGAACGAGGGGGTGTCGTACGACGCGACGTTGATCGCGGTCGCGAGCGAGGAGGCGATGCGACGAGGGATACGCGCGAGGGGAGAGGACAAGGCGCAACTGCCGGCGAGCGCGCGCGAGCGCGTCGGCGCGAGTCGAAGCGGGCGAGCGCACTTCAGGGTGGCGCGAGGGGGGCGTCGAACGCACGTGGGGGTGTTGGATTACGGAACGATCGAATCGGGGTCGATCGGATTGCCGTCGGGGGTGATGGAGGCGCTGGGGATGGACGGCGGGGAGGAGGTGCGCGTGTCGTACGCGGCGCTTCCGAGCGCGACGAAGATGACGCTGAAACCGCGGACGAACGATTTCGCGAGAGATTTCGTGGATGAAGACGTGCGAGAGGTGTTGGAACGCGTGATGATGGGACGAAGCGCGGCGACGATCGGGGATGAGGTGCGAGTGGAGAGAGGCGAGCGGCGGTACGAGCTCGCGGTGACGGCGGTGGAGCCCGACGACGGACACGGGGCGGTGTCGCTGTTGGAGACGGACGTGGAGGTGGAGTTGGAGCCGAGCGAGGAGTACGAGCGCGTGACGGCGGAAATCGCGGCGCGCGAGACGCGGCGAAAGGAGGAGTTTGAAAAGGCGAAGGAGGCGTTGGCGGAGCGAGAGCGAGAAAAGGCGCGCGTCGTCGAGGCGTTCGAGGCGAGGAAACGCGCGCTCGTCGAGTCCATCAAACCCGAACCGAGCGAACCGCGCGGGACGCCGGGGATATTCGTTCTTCGATTCAGTCTTCCGAACGGCGCGGTAAAGACGAGACGATTCGCGGCCGAGACGTTTCGAACGCGAGACGCGTTCGATTACGCGAGAAGTCTCGACGACGAGGCGTTGCGAACACCCGCGGGCGGGTTCGTCTTGGCCACGCGCGCCAAAGACGTGGAACTTCGCGAAGACGAAGAGTTGAGTGACGATTTAGCGAAGAATGGGTGCGCCGCGCTCGACGCGCAGACGCTCCTCTTCGTGCGAGTCTCCATCTAGCGCGGCGTATAATCAACTACATACTACGTAAAACAATCACGGCGAACGATTCGCGCCTACGTGCGCTCACCAAAACGTCCACTTCGCCTCTTTCGGGTACACGATCAGAGGTTTGAGCGCCGAGCACCCTTTGGACACGCGTAAATGTCTCTGCATGTCGGCGCCTCGTCTCGTCTCGTACCCGCGCCCGTCGTTCAGATACACGAAACGCTCGTGATACCCGAGATTATGCGGCCCGTTCGCGCAACAGCTCGGATCGTTCCCATCGCACCGATAATAAATCACCTGGAAATAGATAAATTTAATAAACCTTAAATAGTAAAAACAACTCACCGGTTCGTTGAACAGAATGTTCTTCGTCTCTTGAAACGCCAACGCGAAGAGCACGAACGCGCTGAAACACAGCGCGCTCGTCACCGTCAGCCCCGCCCCCACGCTCAGCGTCGTCAATCCCGACGCGGCGACGCCGACACCGCTCGAAAAGAAATCACCCGCCGTCACCGTCCCGACCAACGACGCGACCGCGACAACGCTCGTCGCCGTCCCCGCGAGAAGCATCGGTCCCGGTTTCCGATGGTACGGCGCGCGCCCGCCCACCGATTCCGCGCGCGCCCTCGCGCGCTCGCGTCGCGCCTCCTCGCGCTCGCGCGCGTCGGCGGCCAGACGCGACGCCTCCTCGCGCTCGCGACGCGCGCTCTCGGCGGCGATCTTACGTCGCGTGACGGCGGCTTTGGCGCGCTGCGCCTCGAGGGCGACCTCGCGCACGATGTCGTCGTCGTCCCTCGACGGCGTCGCGCGCGCGCGGAGACGACGCGCGCGAGGACGCGCGAGGACGCGCGTCGACGGCGTCCACCGCGACGACGCCGACGACGACGCGACGACGCGCGACATGATGACGCGTGAAAAGATGACGCGCGGCGTCACTCCGCGCCCATCCATCACTCGACCACCACGACGCGCCGCACGACGGAGGACGTCGTGCGGCGCGTCTCAACGCACGCGAGCGGAGATGCCGAGTCACGTCGGCGCGCGCGCGTCGCGCTCGAGCGCGTGGCGAGGCGTGGGCACGGCATCATGCGTCGTCACGGGTGGGTCGTGGATGAGCTCACCGAACTCCCGCCGTCGTCTCCCGCGCGACGCGGCGCTCGCGAGCTGTGGGGAGATAACCTCAATCGAGGACAACGGATCAGACTGTTGCTTCGCGCGCGAACGGGGAGACGAGGGACGGTGAGGTGGATGGATGAGGATCGCGTGTTCGCGACGTTTTTGCACGAGCTCGCGCACATGGAGATCGGCCCGCACGACGCGAGATTTTACGCGCTCTTGGAGACGCTCAAGGACGAGGCCGAACTGCGCGTGGCGAGTGATTTTATCGTGTGCGGGCGGTGCGTGGGAGGAGGCGCCGGGGCGTCGCGAGCGTCGAGTCCGAGGAACGCGGCGGCGCGCGCGGCGGCGCGCCGACGAGAGACGGCGCGCGGGACGCGCGAGAGCGCGCCTCCGATGGGACGACGTCTGGGCGGCGCGTCGAGCGGAGATCGCGATCGTCCGAATTCGAGACGCGCGGCGGAGGATCGCGCGAGACGCGCCGCCGCGCGACGTTCCGACGACGTCGGCGACGTCATCGTCGTCGACTGATTGGATTTCGCGGCGCGCGTCCCCGTCGTTTCGCGCGGGTTTTTGTAACACCGAACGCGACGACCGATGCGATGAAACTCGCGAGGCGTCGAGATAAAAACACGCACGACGCGAATTCGAACGCGTCGACGCGCGGCGACCCGGTCGTTCGTCGTCGGCGTCGCGACGCATCGTATTCTTTGCACCCATAACTTTCCCCACGTATGTTCGCGAAGACTTTTCGAGTGTTTCTCTCCCATACACAACTCGTCTCACACTGAATGTGCGCCTGTGACCGAGTGGTTTTAAGGTGAACGCCTGCTAACTGAACTCCATACTGTGTGCATGGATGTCGAGTCGGAAAGTGTTTGTGCTCTGCACGCCCAGGTTCGAATCCTGGCGGGCGCGTTCATATTTTGGCATGATTACGCCTCTCAAACTTTTTATTATTTTTTCCCTTGACCTGAAGGCGTCGACGGCGTCTCGCGACCCCTATACCTTGAGGAGGTCGTATTGTATTGACCGTTTGGAAGGTTTTGTTTCTTTTGTATCTCTCACGAAAACCGCGAAACGTCGCCGACGCGCCCGAAGCGTCGCCGCCCCCACTCCTCGACATCATGGTGGACGTGGACGCGGTGCAGCGCACGTGGGCGCTCGTCGCGACGTCCGACGACGCGATCGACGCCGCGGGAAAGGCGTTCTTCTCTAAAATCTTCGAGATCGCCCCGGGCGCGATCGAACTCTTCGCGTCGTTTAAAGATGTCCCCGAAGAGAAGAGGTACGAATCTCCGGGCTTTGTGCGTCACGCGCGCTCGGTGATGACGACGGTGGGCGTCGCGGTGCAAGGTTTGCGGGATCTCGACGCGCTCGTGCCCGTGTTGGAGAAACTCGGCGCGAGACATCTCGGGTACGGGGTGCAGGAGGCGCATTACGACGTCGTCGGCGAGGCGCTCTTGAAGACGCTCGAGAGCGCGCTCGGGGACGAGTGGACGCCCGCGGTGCGCGAGGCGTGGACGCAGACGTACGGCGTGGTGAAGACGGCCATGATACGCGGCGCGACCGAGTTCGAGCGTAAGAATCTCGACGCGTGAGGCGACGACGTAGTATTGATTATTTATTTCATTGCATTTGATTGATTACGCATCGTCTTCGTCATCTCGCGCGCACACGTCGACGCGCGACGAGACCGACCATGCGCGACGACGACGACGCGCGCGACGGCGACGACGACGACGACGACGCCGTCGTCGAGGCGGAGGAGGCGCACGCGCGCGCGGTGGCGAAACATTTATTCTCAAAACTCGAACGACACGAACGGGTCGAGTCGACGACGACGACGACGTCCGCGGCCGACGAATCGAGATCGAACGCGGCGAGAGAGAACGAGCGCGCGTTGGTGTCGCTGATGGATAAGCGCGCGCGCGACGCGTCGGCGCTGGACGCAGCGCGCGCGAGGATTCGCGAGTTGGAGTGGGAACGGGACGAGGCGAGACGCGCGCGCGGCGAGCTCGCGCGCAAGTGTCAGCGTCTGCACGCGCGGGCGAAGATTCAGGAGATGGAAACGGCGAAATTACGCAGCGCCGTCGTCGCGGCGACGTCTTCGTCGGCGTCCTCGGCGACGGTGTCTCGAGGCGTCGCGGCGAACGCGCGTCTTCGCGCGCCGCGAGACGCGCGCGAAGACGGTTCGCCCGAGAGCGTCGGGTTCGAATACCATCGAGCCGTGTGCGAAGCGTTTGAACGCAAAATCACATCCCTGATTGACGAAATCGAGCGCGCGCGACGATCGAGCGCGTCGGTTCGCGACGCGTCGCCGCCGCGCGAGGCGACGTCGCCGCGCGCGCGCTCGATTTCGCGCGCCGAGACGACGCCGACGCCGACGCGCGCCGAGACGACGCCGACGATCGACGTCGTCCCGTTCACCCCGACCATGGGCCCGCTCGACGCCTTGCTCACGAAAATAGCCCTCTCACCGCGTTGACTCCCGTCGACGCGGCGTCTGTAAGTCATTCTAGCCCTCCCGCGACGGCGACGCGTCCCGAGGCGTCCCGAACGGATAAACACATCCGCACTCATCCGCACGCGAAACACCTTCCCACGACCCCAGCGCGCCATGTTCGCGACTCCGAAAACGCTCGCGAGCGCATCCAGCGCGTTCGCGCGAAACACAGGTGCGCGCGCCGTCGTCGCGCCGCGAATGGGTCCGCCGCCATCGCATCGACGTCACGAGGCGATGGATGCATCGACTGACGCGCGTGTGCGTCTTCGCTCGCTCGACAGTCGCGTCTCGCGCGCGTAAGACGACGATGACGACGACGACGCGCGGCGTCGTCGCGCCTCGCGCGTCTCTCGCGGTGGACGTCGCGCGATGGACGCTCGCGGCGCCCACCATGTACGCCATGGTGTCCGTGAACGAGTACATCACGCACAGGTACTACCAACACACCGAGTTCAACAAGAACGAGACGATGAAGAAGGTGTGGTGCTTCTTCACCAGACAGACGGAGGCGCCGAAAATCGGAGGCGGGGGACACATCGAGCACCACGCCGAGACGTTGGACGACATGAGCCTTCGCGTAGACGACAAGTGGATGAAATCCGAACCCGCGCGCGTGTTGGAGGGTAACACGTACAGAGGCACGGCGTTCGAGTGGGACATTACCGGTTTGATGATGGTGCAAATGATCGTCACGTGCGTCCCGGTGTTGGCGACGATGGGCTTCTCGGCGGGTCCCATGGCGGCGCTCATCGGCGCCTCCACGCTCGCCCACGCCTTTGTGTGGAACTCTCTTCACCCGGCCATGCACGGCCTGAACGAAGTTCCCCTCGAGCACGGCGTCCCGTCCCTCGCCTTGGCCAACCTCCGCGACTCCAAGTACTACGACTACCTCTACCTCAACCACGCCGGTCACCACGTCTTGAGCGGCCAGTGCAACTACAACGTCTGCTGCCCGCTCGTCGACCACCTCCTCGGCACGTACGTCGAACCGGAGGTATGGATGACCAAGACTCGCGTCCCTTTCGGTAAAGAACACCGCGAATTCTACCCCACCGGCGAGTACTACCGCAATTTGGCCGCCAAAGCCGCCGGCGCCGTCCTCGAGGGCGCCGCCGCGCGCGACGACGACGTCGCCTCCTCCTCCGACGAACCCGAGCTCATCCCCGCGTGATCCGTCGACGGCGAACGCATCCACCGACGCTATTCATTCCGCGCGGTCGTCCGAGCGGTCGTCCGAGCGAGTATTCTTTTTACTTGTGTGATTCATCAATTCAATTCCGTTTCGTCCCGACTGTAAACCCTCACAGAGGGGAACCGACCGCATCGCATCCGCAGATCGCGTCGTCGTCGCGCGCGTCATGGGATGTTACTTTACCAAACCCGCCCATGCGCTCTGGTCCGCGACGCCGAGTCCGACGCGGATCGCGTCCAAAATCGCGTCGTCCCTCGGCGTCTCCCCGACGTCGGCGCGTCCACCGTCGCCGACGAGCCCGCTCGATCGATGGGAACCGAAACGACGTTTAAAACGACGTCCGCGCGCGTTACCCGCGGGGGAATCCATGACGTTTAGGTGTCGTAAAAACGAGCGCGTGCGCGCGGAGACGCGCGCGTACGTCGAGACGTTCGCGGCGTCCGGGTGCGAGGATTGCGTCTTCGTCGTGCCGTGCGCGGTGGGTGAGGTCAGGGTGAGCGATTGCAAGCGATGCGTGTTTCTCCTGGGACCGACGAGGGACGCGGCGAGCGTGCGCGAGTGTTTCGACGTGACGTACGCGTGCGTCGGGGTGGACGGTGTGAACGGTGGACGGGTGACGTTTGAGGA
>Ga0208410_1000548_pt1 | contig 21502 bp, 9 predicted proteins | sample ETN02SmetaG_3_FD_185787 | JGI IMG/M metagenome (GOLD analysis project Ga0208410, IMG submission 185787) | Marine microbial and viral communities from oxygen minimum zone, Eastern Pacific Ocean - ETNP2014F10-02SV257 (SPAdes) (version 2) | ecosystem: Environmental > Aquatic > Marine > Oceanic ... | reverse complement strand
GCAATCTCTCCTCGCGTCGTCGTCGCGTCTTCGCCGCCCTCGTCGCCTCCGCGACGTCCCCGCCTCGCTCGCGCCCGCGTCCACCCCCCCGCGCGTCCCGTCGACGTCGAACACGTCGATCGCGTCGATGCACCTCGCGAACATCGTCGCGTCGTCACCGTCGTCGTCGTCACCGCCCGCATATCGTCTTCAATCGATCAATCAAATCACGCGCCCACACGATGAATGAATGAATGAATGAATGAATGAATGAATGAATCGTCCCCGCGCGCGACCACCGTCCGAGCGTCCCGCGCGTCCGTCCCCCTCGCGCGGTCACCCGTCTCGCGCCCTCCGCTCTCGACCTCCTCCTCGCGCTCGTCGACCTCCTCGTCGACGACTGCGAGCGTCGACGTCGTCCGACCGCCGCGCGCTATCTATCCACGCGTCCGATCGATATTCATACTCCATAGAGAAGAGACTCAGATGTCCATGTCACGTCTATTTATGTGTGTACACACCATAGTGTACGGGAATTAAGGCGATCTGCGTGTACAAAAGAAAGACACCCGCGCGGGGCGCCGCGATGTCGAGCGATTTTTGAGACGTCAGACGTCGCGCGGTCGCGCGGTCGTTCGCGATGGGCGACGACTCGAAGACGCACCCGCGAGACGATGGATCGACGGACGATCCGTCGACGTGGTGGGGACGATTGACGCCGACGTCCGAGGATGCGATTCGCGCGAGACACGTCGATCGCGCGGCGCGCGCGCGCGCCGACGGCGGACGCGCGCGAGGGGAGAGCGCGCTCGAGGCGAAGACGCGGGGGGGTGGGATGATGCTTCGAATGCGATCGAGCGTCGTGGGGAGGATCGTGATGAATAAGGAGGGAACGGCGCGCGCGAAGACGCAACCGGCGGATATCGCGTTGGACGCGGCGAGCGGTGCGCGCGAGGCGAGGCGAGGCGACGCGACGGGACGGGACGGGACGGGATGGGATGGGATGGGATGGGATGGGATGACTCCGTTCGTATACGTTTTTTTGTTTTTTTGATGTCATTCGTTCGTGTTCTCGAAGGATGGATTGACTGACCGAACGCGTCGAATCTCGATTCGAATCGATTCGATTCGAATAGTGAGCGCCAAGCACGCGGTGGTGACGTGCGAGGTGAAGGACGCCGAGGCGTCGCCTCCCGAGTTGGAGGTGAAGATCGTGGATCTGTCCAGGAACGGGGTGACGCTGAACGGGGTGAAATTGAAAAAGGATGAATACGTCGCGTTGAAGGACGGGGACGTGGTGACGCTGCCGTTTCACTTGGAGTATAGGTTTGAACTTAACCCGGAGGGAACGCCGCCGCGATCGACGCGCGCGCTGTTGAACGGCGCGCCGACGCCGTTACAGTTGAAAAAACGGTCGCCGGGGGCGAGCGTCGGGGACGGACGCGAGGATGGGTCGAACTCGAAGCGCGCGCGAGGCGTCGACGGCGCCGACGCCGAGGCGCTGCGCGAGGCGAACCAGGCGAACGAGACGCTGCGTCGACGCGTGGAGGAATTGGAAAAGGCGCTCGAGGCTGAGGCGGTCGACGAACGACGGAAACAGAGCGACGAGACGAACGACGCGGAAGTCGTCGACGAATTGGAGCGAAAGCTCGCGTCGGCGGAGGAACGCGCCGTCAAGGCGGAGAACGAACTCGACGAGGCGAAGCGCGTGGTGGAAAACGCCGCCGCCGCGACGAAAGAGTTGGAGACGAAACTCGCCGAGACGACCGCGTCCAAGGCGACGCTCGAGACCTCGCTCGAGGTAGCCGAGGCGCGACGCGTGGAAGAGATTGAGATGCTGAAGAGCGAACACGCGAGCGTCGTCGAATCGCTACACGCGCGCGTGGCGGACGTCGTCGCCGAGACGGCGCCGCTCAAAGAATCGCTCGCGCACGCCAAGGCGCAACTCGAAAAGAACGGACACGTCGTTCGCGAATCGCACGAATTGGCAAAGCAACTGTTCGATAAGCTCGGTGAATCCGTGCGCGCGACGGCGAGCGTCTCTTTCGGCGACGACGGCGACGACGACGAGACGACGCGCGAAAAGACGCCCCAAGCAGACGCGACCGCCGACGACGGCGAGCGTCCATCGGGCGACGCGGCGGACGACCGCAACGACGAGATGGACCAAGGAAACACCGACGCAGACGAGACCGCGCCGGGAGGCAAGGCGGGCGGAGACGCGGCGTCGCCGCCTCTGCGCTCCATCAGCAACTCTCTGCTGCCGGAATCGGAATCAAACAAACGACGAGGCGCTCGCGACAGCGAGGGCGTCATCCCCATGAATGTACTCGAAGACTAGACGCGAACGACCGACGCGACGCGACCGTATGGATGGAACACTAAATCAACGAACGCTGTTTTATACGTCTCATCGATCGCGTCCCCGCGCGTCGCGCGTCCCCGCTCGAGGCGCGTCCCCAGTCTCCACTCGTCGTCGCGCGCGTCCGTTCGTGAGCGTGACTTCACCCGCGGACGCCCGGTGGACGGACGCGAATCGGTCGGTCGTCGCGCGGTCTGCGCCATGCTCTCCGCCCCGGCCCGCGCGCGCGTCGCGTTCGCGCACCGCGCGCGGGTCGTCTCAAAAAGTAACCGCCACCGCCGCCGCGCGTTCGTCCCCGTACCTCGCGCGAGGGGCGACGACGGCGATCGACCGGACGTCGCCGTGCTCGGAGGCGGTGCCGCGGGACTCACCGCGGCGTATTTCGCGGCGACTCGCGGCGCCGAGGTGACGGTGTTTGAACGAACGTCCGAGCCCGGGAAGAAGATTTTAATGTCCGGCGGCGCCAGGTGTAACGTGCTCCCGGCGAGCGCGAGCGCGGGAGATTTCGTGACGGAATCCGCGGCGAGGAGGCTCAAAGCCGTGTTGGCGTCGTGGAGCGTGGATCGGTGTAAGGAATGGTTGGAGGAGGACGTGGGGTTGGCGCTCGGCGTCGAGCGGGAGACGAACAAGTATTTTCCGCTGAGTAATTCATCGAAAGAGGTGCGAGATAAGCTCGTGAGCGCGTGCGAAAGAGCGGGGGTGAAGTTTAAGTTTGAGACCTCGGTCGATGGTCTCGCGCGATCTGGGGACGAGGACGCGGGCGAGTGGACGCTTCGAGTGCGAGGATCGGCGGACGTGCGCGCGAAAACCGTCGTTCTGGCGATGGGAGGTATGAGTTTTCCGGCAGTGGGAACCGACGGCACGGGATACGCCATCGCGAGGCGCGATCTCGGTCACGCCCTCAACGAGCCATATCCGGCGCTCGTGCCTCTGACCGGACCGCACCCGGGGGGCGAAGCTATGCCGGGCGTGTCCACGCAGGTTGAGCTCAAGGTGACGGAGTCAAAGTCTGGCGGCGGAGGCGGAGGGAAAAAGAAGGCTGCGCGGGCGACGCGCAAGGGATTTTTATTCACGCACCGCGGATTTTCGGGACCGAGCATTTTAGATCTCAGTCATCACTTGGTGCGTCCTCTGGTGCGCGCGAACAACGCCAAGGGCGGGAGCACCCAAGACGAAAACTTCGACGATCCTACGGACGCGTCGCCGAAAATGATGGTCAACTGGAGCGGCATCAACCGCGAGGAGTGGCAGGAGCGCCTGACGGCGCCACCGGGCAGAGCTCTTGTCTTGAGTCGACTCCGCGAAGCGCTCCCGAGCAGACTAGCCGACGCTCTCGTCGCGGAATCCGGCGTCGATTCGAGATGCAAAATAGCCGAGCTCAAAAAGGATGATCGTCTCAAGCTCTTGAAAGTGTTGACCGAGTACGAAATCGCTGTCAAGGGTCATCAAGGTTATCGCAAGGCTGAGGTCACGGGAGGGGGAGTCGCGCTGGATGAATTAAACACCGCCTCGATGGAATCGCTCAAGGCGCCGGGAATATTTTTTTGCGGCGAGGTGTGCGACGTGTTCGGTCGAATCGGTGGATTCAACTTTCTTTGGGCGTGGTGCAGCGGACGTCTCGCCGGCCAAAGCGCGGCTCGCAAAGTTTTAGAGGCTGAAGGGTGAGAGAAGCACTATCAGTGAGAGAAGCACTATCAGATACAGTAGCATTTTACAACAATTTACAGATCCAACAATTTGATTATTGATTATGAAACGCTCGGCGGGATGAATTGCCAAGGTCTCAACATCATCGTACTCACCGGGTTAGGTTCACATTGTACAGGCGTAGACAGGAACAGCGGAATCGGTTGCACCGTCGAGTGCGACGGCGATACGCGAATTTTAGCAGCTTGACTGAGGTTGAAGATTTCTCCCTCCACGAAGACGCGACTCCATCGGACGTTTCCGCGTTCCACCGCGAGGTTGTACGCGTTCGAACTGAGTCTGCACCCCAAGATGTCGACATTCGCACCACCGGAGATGCAGATGCCATCGTTCGCGTTGGAGGCTACGTCGCAACCCTCCACGACGCAGTTGATTTCGCCGGAATTGTCCTCGTCGCTGTGTTCAGAGTCCAAATCCATGAGAAATGCTGAAAACTCCTCCTCGACGTCGAGCTCTTCGTCAAACTCATTGTACTGCGCGGGCAAATAACCGCGAATACCATGTCTCTGGGAAATATCGATGCCGTTGAACGCGTTCCCGCGCACTTCCGAGTTTCGAATCGTTCCGTGACCGCACATTGCGATGCCGACGCTTCCGTTATTGGCGATGATGGAGCTCGTAATATCTGCGAAGGATGAAACACCGACGGAAATCCCAGCGCCCATGTTGTTTGCGATGAGATTGTCGCTGATCAAACCATATGCTCTGTCAAATAAGACGACGGCGTGCGCGTATCCGTTCACGATGCGGTTATTCGCGATGCACACCTTGCCCGAAAGCGCCGTGACGGCGGCAAACAAACGATCGTATCCGAACGACGATGGAACACCCTCCATCTGACCGTTTTCATCATCCTTTGACATCGCCGCCGTGATTCGACATGCCGACAGAGAGCTCTCAGACATTGTCAGAAAACTCGTAAGAAAGGAGTGAATGTTGCACGCGTGCACGTGCGCCACGGCGTTGCGCGCCGGCGCGACCACCCCTTCACCCGCGCTCACGATATCGCAACTATCGAGACGTAATTTAGAGCCATCGGAGATGTACACACACGCTTGATGACCGTCGCCCGATAAACTTCCACGCTTGGTGGCGCTGCGTCTGAAGCACGTGACATTGGTGACGATGGAGAAGAGCTTGTCGTCGCGGTGCGACCAAGACGTGGTTCTGATCGACGGACATTCATTGCTCACGATGAGAATATCTTCTCGTTTACCCACGCCTAAGATTTCCACACCGCAAGGGACGGTGAGCGGACCGTCGTACGTGCCCGGTCCAAGCTCCAAGACGTCGCCCGCCGACATGGTGTTTAGCACTCTCTGCAACGCGCGCGCTTGCATCGACTTCTCATCGGACGCGCTCACGACGCGAACGACGCGTTTACTCGTGGAGTTTCGCTTCATTTGACGCGTGGCGTATCGTTCCTTGTACACGGCTCGCCAACCTTCACCTCCCCGGTACGCGTCTGGTCGTTCCGTCTCATTTCTGAAGTTGGATTCAAACGGCAATTTCGCGCTCTTCGCCCAAGTCTGCGCCGGTCTCCACCGCCATCTCGACTCGTACAGCCCTTTCCATAAACAATCATCCATCGTCGCCTCTCGCATCGCTCGACACGTCCGCGCGAGCGCCTCGACGCCCGTCGTATCCAGAAACTCGCAAACCTTCAACAGACAGTCTCGCGGCAATCGGTCCAACGCCGCCGCCGCCGCCGCCGTCACCGTCGTCTCGCGCGTCGCCTCTCTCACCCTCGCATCGTCACCGCGCGCACTCTCCAACGTCGTCTTCCGACCGCGCTGTCTTCGCCACTCGTGCCCGTTCGCTCGTCCTCGCCTCGCCCGTCTCGTCCTTCGCGCGCGTCCCTCGGCGCGTTCGCCGTCGGGAAACCGTCCCGGCGACCCCACCGGACTCTCATACGTCTCCCCGCTCACGCGCTCGCCCCTCGGTCGATACCTCACGCGCGTCCCTCGTCCCTCGACCCCCACCCGGTCCCGCGTCCGCGCGCGATTCCCTCGCGCGCGCGCGCATTCTCGCCCATCCGACGTGTCCCCGTCGTCATTCCCATCCATTCGCGCGCACGTCCGCCCCATCGCGCCCGACCCTCGCGCGCGCGCTCCTCCGAGTCACCCACGGACGCGCACGACGTCCCCGCGCGTCTTCCCTCGCCCTCCTCGTCTCTCGATCGACGACGTCGTCGCCGTCGACGCGTCGACGCGTCGAGCAATCCGAACCGGTGCCGCGCGCGCCCGTGGGGGTGCACACGTCCGCGACACTGTTTGCCCATACACGAATCCATACATGATGGGCTTCGCGAGCCCACACTATGCATGCATGCATCCCGGCGCCCCGCGATGATGATGATGACGCCGCGCGTCCCCGCGACGGATCGAATCGATCGAGACGCGGTGCGCGAGAGACGTCGACGCGCGCGCGAAGACGAGGATACGACGACCGAGGTGGTCGCGATCGTCGTCTCCGAGAAGGAAAAGATCGCCGCGTCATGTGCGGCATCTTCGCGTACAGCAACCACAACTGCCCGAAGAGTCAAAAGGAGATCGTCGAGAAACTCCTCACGGGACTGCGACGATTGGAGTATCGAGGGTACGATTCGGCGGGATTGGCGATCGACGATGGGAGCGATGCGTCGCACACGGAGGCGAAGGTGTTTCGACAGACGGGGAAGATCGCCAACCTGGAGGCGCTGTTGAGGGAGAGTGAAAGGGATTTACATCCAGAGGTTGTGTTTGAGTCGCACTGCGGCGTCGCGCACACGAGATGGGCGACGCACGGTCCGCCGGCGCCGAAGAATTCGCACCCGCACACGAGCGATGGTGGAAATGACTTTTTGGTCGTGCACAATGGGATCATCACGAATCATCAGGCGTTGAGAGAGACGTTGACGAGGAAGGGATACGTGTTCGAGAGCGACACGGATACCGAAGTCATTCCAAAGTTGACAAAGTATTTGTACGATAAGTTTCACGAAAAGTGCACGTTCAGGCAGCTCGTGATGGAGGTGTGCAGACAGTTGCAGGGAGCGTACGCGCTGGCGTTCAAGTCGAAGCACTACCCGGGTGAATTGGTGGCGGCGAAGCGGGGCTCTCCGTTGATTTTGGGCATCGCCGAGGGTCCGCATCCGGGCGAACAGCACGCGTTGGTGACGAGCGAAGGTTTCGTGCCGCCGTCCAAACGCGCGAAACGAACCTCCATTGAATTCTATTTCGCTTCGGACGCCTCAGCCATGGTTGAACACACCAAGCGCGTGTTACACCTCGAAGACGACGACGTCGCGCACATTCGCAACGGCGCGTATGGCATCTATCGCATGGAGAAGATTCACTCCGAAGGGGACGATTCGCCGAGCTTGGCGTACGCGCCGACGGTGAAGTCGGCGGAAGTCGAGCGCACGATCGAGACGCTGACGATGGAGGTTGAACAAATCATGAAGGGGAACTACGATCACTTTATGAAGAAGGAGATTCACGAGCAACCGGACGCCATTAAACAGACGATGCGCGGTCGCGTCGTCTTCGACCCGGACGGAACGACGGTGCAGCGCGTTTTCTTGGGGGGTATGGTAGATTATTTGGGCACGATTCGACGTTCGAGACGCATCATTTTGTGCGGGTGCGGAACGAGTTACCACAGCGCCATCGCCGTGCGTCAACTCATGGAGGAACTCACCGAGTTGCCGGTGACGTTGGAGCTCGCGTCCGACGTCCTCGATCGACAGTGTCCATTCTTCCGCGACGATTCCATCATCTTCATCTCTCAATCCGGTGAGACCGCGGACACGCTGCGCGCGTTGGAGTACGCCAAGTCCAAGGGTGCGCTCTGCATCGGTATCGTCAACGTTGTCGGTTCCGCAATCTCTCGCGCCACCGACTGCGGTTTGCACATCAACGCCGGCGCCGAAATCGGCGTCGCCTCCACCAAGGCGTACACGTGTCAAATCACCTCGCTGATTCTCCTCGCCCTGGCGCTCAGCGAAGACTCTCGCTCTCGCGCCGATCGTCGCATGGACATCATGCGCGGCGTTGCCAAGCTTCCGGAGACGATGCGTCGCGCGCTCGAGCTCGACGACAAGATGAAGAAACTCGCGCAATCGCTCGTCGACGAAAACTCCCTCTTGCTCTTCGGAAGAGGATACAACTACGCCACCGCCCTCGAGGGCGCGCTCAAGGTGAAGGAAGTCGCTCTGTTGCACTCCGAGGGTATCCTCGCTGGGGAGATGAAGCACGGTCCGCTGGCGCTCGTCGACGAAACCTTGCCCCTCGTCGTCATCGCCACGCGCGACTCTTCGTTCACCAAGCAAAAATCCGTCATCGAGCAGCTTCGCGCCAGAGACGCCAGGTGCATCCTCATCGTCGGCGAGGACGACGACAGTCTCGATAAATACGCGGCGAGCGATGAGATGCTCATCAAGGTTCCCGAGATGTGCGATTGCTTGCAACCGTTGATCAACATCATCCCGTTGCAGTTGTTGAGTTACCACCTCACCGTCTTGCGCGGGCACAACGTCGACCAACCGAGAAATCTCGCAAAGTCCGTCACAGTGGAGTAGGGCGACGGTCGATTCGCGTTCAGATGAGTAATACTTTGTTAATATCACCGCGCACACATTCTTTTCCTTCCGTCCATCCGGGTCGCGTTCATTTCGCTTCTCACCGCGGGCGAGCGCTCGCGCTCGCCGACGTCTTCCGAGCTCGGAGCGCGAATCGACGCGCGCGTCACACCTTCGCACGCGCGTCGGGCGGTGAGACGGGGATGTCGGGATTCTGGCGACCCGGGGCGTCGACTCCCGACGCCGGTCGACCGACGACGCTGCTGAGCGCCGACGTCGACGCCGACGACGGCGCCGGGCCGAGTTGCATTCACTTTGAGCGCAATCCGAAAGCGTCGCTCGCGGCGCGACGTCGCGCGCTTCCCATCGCCGCGCACCGAGACGAGGTGCTGTATTGCGTAGAGCGTCATCAGACGACGGTGGTGGTCGGGCACACGGGGTGCGGGAAGACGACGCAGATTCCGCAGTTTCTTCGGGACGGAGGATGGTGTCGAGGCGGACGAGCGGTGGCGGTGACGCAGCCGAGACGCGTGGCGGCGCAGACGGTTGCACAGCGCGTCGCGGAGGAGGTTGGGTGCGCGTTAGGGGACGTTGTGGGGTACGCGATACGATTCGAGGACGTGTGCACGCCGGGGAAGACGGAAATTAAGTTTTGTACGGATGGCGCGTTGCTGCGAGAACTCGCCGAGGATCCGCTGTTGACGAAATATTCCGTCGTCATGGTGGACGAGGCGCACGAACGCACGCTCGCGACGGATCTGTTGTTGGGACTCTTGAAAAAGGTGCAACGCGCGCGACGCGATTTGCGTTTGATCGTGTCGAGCGCGACAATTCAGGCGGAATCGTTTGCGGAGTTTTTCGACGCGAGCGCCGCGGACGCCGCCGACGGGAAAGGCGGCGACGAGCCTTCGAGGAAACCAGTCATCATGTCCGTCGAAGGGCGAGCACATAGCGTGTTGATGCATTATTTAGACGAGCCGACGGGCGATTACGTGCGAACGGCGGTGGAGACGGTGTTGGAAGTGCATCGCAGCGAAGGTCCGGGCGACATACTCGTCTTTCTCACGGGCGAAGAAGAGATCGACGACGCGGTGAATTTGCTCGAAGAAGAGGCTCGAGAGATGCGAAAAGATTCTCATAGATATGCGAGCGCTGGATTAGATTTAGTGGTGTGTCCGCTGTATGCGGGATTGAATCCCGCTGCGCAACTCGAGGCGTTTCGACCTCCGAGAAGAGGCACGAGAAAGGTTGTCGTGGCGACGAATGTCGCGGAAACCTCTGTCACGATCGAGGGCATCGTGTACGTCGTGGACTCGTGTTTCGCGAAACAAAAGGCGTACGACCCAGAGCGAGGCATGGAAAGTTTGTACGTGGCGCCTTCGAGCAAGGCGAGCGCGAATCAACGCGCGGGTCGCGCGGGTCGCGTTCGTCCGGGCAAGTGCTTTCGATTGTGCACCGAATTAGATTTCCGCGCCTTGGCTGACGTCACCGCGCCCGAGATAGTTCGTAGCGATCTGGCGAGCACGGTGTTGCAGATCAAAGCGATGGGCATCGATAACATCATGAATTTCGAGTGGATTTCGCCGCCGCCGGCGTCGAACATGATCAAGGCGCTCGAACTCTTGTACGCGCTCAGAGCCTTGGACGACGACGCAAAACTCACGAACCCGCTCGGCATTCACTTGGCGGAGCTTCCGGTGGAACCGCAATTAGGAAAAATGCTCTTGGTGAGCGGCGAGATGGGGTGCGTGCGCGAGGCGCTCACGGTGGCGGCGTATATGCAGGTGCGTTCGCTGTGGGTGACGCACCGCGGTCAAAAGAAACGTTTAGATGAAATGCGTCAACGTTTCGCCGTGGAAGAGGGCGACGCGATCATGATGCTGAACATTCACGACGCGTACCGCGACGCGAGAAACCAGTCGAAATTCGCCAACAACAACATGCTCAATAATCGCGCGCTCTTGCGCGCCGGCGACGTTCGCGCGCAGTTAAAGCGCCATCTCGACCGGCTCGGGGTCATCACGAACTCATCCTGCGGCGAAGACACGATACCGATTCGTCGAGCCATAGCCGCTGGCTTTTTCGCCAACGCCGCCGCGTTGGCTCCGTACGGCGGCGGCGCCGACGGTTCCGTCTTCAACTCTCTTCGCGCCTCGAGCGCTCGCGCTCGCGCCCGAGAGCTTCGCGTGCACCCGAGCTCCGCCATCTTCAATTCTCGTCCCACCTGCGTCGTGTACTGCTCCGCCGTGCGCACGGACAGAGAGTACATGCGCGACGTCACCGTCGTCGAGGCGGATTGGCTTCGCGAGCTCGCGCCGCACTTTTACCGCGCCGCGCCCGCGCGCGCCTAGCGCCTCGACGCGCGCACGCGCCCATCATCACACCACGCACCGCAGCGCGCAGACCAACGTTGTGTACACACACGCATCGATCGATCGATATTATCGCGTCGACCCGTCCCGTCGACGTTCGCGCGCGCGTCCGTTCGTCTTCCCAAACGAAACGCGCGCGCGCGCGCGCGCCTCCACCTTCACCACCACTCCTCGCGCTCCCGAACCCAACCCAACCAAAAAGAACAGGCGACGTTTCGCCGCGTCGCGCGCCGTCTCTCCCGCGTCCCCGCTCTCGCGCGCTCCCCGCTCGCCGCTCGCGGCGGCCGGTGTGCGCCGTTCGGTTCCCCGCCTCGCGCGGTGCCCGACGCTTCAACGCGCGCCTCGACCGAGCGTCAGCCCGATCGCGGTCGCGGACCGCGAGCTCGAGGCGGACGCGCGATCCGCGCGGTGTTTCGTGCAGACGCGGGCGACGACGCGCGCGCGCGACGGGGCGCCGCCCCGCCCCGGGCGTCCGGTTACAAGCCGTCGCGACACGACCCAGCGATAGACTTCTCGCACGGCGAGTAGGAGCCCGTGTTTCTTTATTGGATGTATGTGTGGTAAAAGTTATGGGTGCGAGTGCACCGGTCGCGTCGTCGTCGTCATCGCGTCCTTTTCCTCGGTCCGCGACGTCCTCTCGCGCGGGAGACGACGGCGCGGGAGACGGGTCGTCGTCGTCGTCGTCGTCGAGGTGGTCGAGCGATCGAGCGCGGATTCGGGACGGAGGAAGGAGGCGCGGAGACGACCCGAGGCGTTCGGATTGATTCGGATTTGGATTTGGATTGGATTCGAATCTTTTCCCTCTCGCGCGTCGGTGCGATCGCGTGATCGTGCCTCGGCTTGCGGTGACGCGGGACGAACATGACGTGGCGCGCGGTGCGGAGGGGAGGGACGCTGAGCGCGCCGGGACATCGAGGGGGGACGTCGGGGTCGGGGTCGTTCGGCGTCGGCGCGCGCGGGAGCGTCGTCGGCGCGGACGCGAACGTCGTCAATGGGAGCGCGATGGGGGAGGACGTCGGTGGATACCGGACGGTGGTGATCGATGCGACGGAGATCGACGTGCCGCACGTCGAGGCGCTCGTGGCGTCGAAGCGAGCGAGGTGGTTGACGCTGGAACGCGGGACGAATGACGGGTGGGCGCGAGGCGCCGAGGCGCGCGAACGCGATGAGGAGAGATACGAGGAAGAGGACGCGAACGGGGACCAGACGAGACGATCGACGGAAATAGAGGCGTCGACGTCGGCGAGCGGTGATGGGAAGAATGGTCAGACGATGGAATCGACGAATGATTTCGCGACGGATGGCTCGCTGTTACAGTTGTATCACGCAGGCGTTCGAGGCACGCATCCGTTTCCGGGATCATTGGCGCTTCCGAAGACACCGACGAGCGCGTTGGTTCGCGGTGAAAAGTTACCCGCGGTGTCCGCGCGCGCGGCCGAGCGAGAGAGTCGCACGTTACGGTTCACGATGGAGGTGGCGGAGATTCACTTTGAAGTCGGCGCGCTCGAGACGGTGGAGGGGACGATGGCGCTCTACGACGTGCAAACGCGTACCAAGGTGAGCGAAAATTTTCACTTTTCGTGGCCGAACGCGAAACAGCAGAAAACGATCGCCGCTTTCACCGTTCCAGCCGAAGCTTTGACGCCAAATCTGAGACTCATCGCGCATCTCACCCATCTCGCCGCGGACGAGGGCGGCATAGAGGACAAGGTGTACACGCACAAAGACATTCGTAAGGCGAAGGTTCACGCCGAAAAGGAGCGACAACGAGTGCTGGGAATGGAGGCACTTCGTCAGGCGAAGGAGCAACAGGTAATGCAGGCGAGATCGACGCAAGCCACATCGGTGCACTCGTCCGATGGGAGCTCGGCGCTCGCAGCGCAAGAGGTTGAAAATCCGAATTTGTCCAAGCGTCGAAACTTACTCGCGTGGGCGGTGCTGCCGATTTTCGACTTACGCGTGGGAGGTGCGCCGGGCGCGAACATGCTGTTGAAAGAAACGTCGTGCTCGGAGATGTATCGAGTCAAAGAGGCTTACAGTGACCACGCGCTCCTCGAGGCGGCGATGTCGAACGGAACGAGTCACTCTCTGAAATCGCACAAACCGATTCGATGCAGAATGATTTGTCGACTGAACCCGTTGAACGCGCCGTCACCGGGCGCGGAAATCAATGGGTTCGAGTTCCCGAGAGGTTTAGTGCACGTCAAGGAGTTGAGCTCTTTCAACCCGCGCGTCGCGACCGGCGCTTTCGATTGGGAAATGGCTTGGGGCGGCGCCATCGACGACGGTCTCGCGAGAGAGCTATACGTGTACGTGAAATCGATAGACATCGGCAAACGTCAAGACCTTCGGGTGCGCATTCAGCTCAGAGACGATGACTTAGAGATTGAATGCAAAGGTTTACTGGCTTTCCCGTCGCCATGCGGTCGGGGGATGTGTCGCGAGAGCTGGACGACCATGAGCCGCATGCGCTCCAAAGGTGGTGTGTTTTATCACGAAGCGCGCGTACGGCTGCCCGTGCGGTTGAATCCATCGCACCATCTCGTGTTGAGCATCTACGGCGCGCAAAGCGCGGCGAATGGCATGTTCGGTAGTGGCGGCGGCGAGGAAGCATTGCTCGGCCACTCCGTCATCAATCTTTGCTCTCAACCCGAAACCTTGGCGGCGAAGGTTGCGAGCGCGACGACACCCACGGGTGGCGACATCAGCCTCGTCGCGATGCGAGAACTTTTACCAAAGTACTTGCAGTCAAACGTTCGAGCGCACATGCCATACTGGGAGGAAAGAAAGGAATGCGTGCACGTGCGTCTCCGACTCGCGTCGACGATGCACACAGGCGACTCGCACATTGGCGCTCTTTTCGCCGCGACGAGCGCGTGGCGTGAAACGCAGACACCAGAAACTGAAGATAAACTGAGAATAGCCGTGAGTGAGCTCGCTCTCGCGAACGTGCACGCGCTCATTCAGCACTTACCAGCGGTGTTAAATCTACTCATGAGTTTGACGTTGAGAGTTTCGGATTCGTCTCAACTGGACATCTACGAACAAGAAGAGAAGCAAAGCTCGCGGTTGAGCAAAGACTCGCGCAGAGATGACGACGAGGACGACGGCGCTTCTCTCGTCTCGGCTGGGTTGAGCGACGACTTTACGCAGAGCGCGGATTTGTTGGAGAGAAGGCTGTCGCTCATACCCGCGCTTCCGAAGTACGAACGAGTCGACGCGACGCAAGACATCGGGATATTGGCGTTCCACACGCTCGTTCGCGTCGCCGCGGCTGTGCAACGCGTCGAGCCTGGGAAAACGCCTCCGCTAAAGGGAGTGGCGAGCCACAGTCCTCCGTTAGAGGCGTACATGACGCTCGGATTCGGATCTCTCGAGCGTTCGTGGAGCAAACAATTGGGTAAATTACAGACGCTCGGGACGTCGCGAGCGGCGTTACCGGCGCACACCATTCTCGCCAAGCGTTACGCTTCCGTGCTCGCGGAAACTCGCGAGCCGTACGTTCCTTACGAGGAGGCTCTTTCGATGTCGTGGTTCTTCCTCGGGATGATTCATCGCGCCGTCGCGCTCGATCGAGCGCAATCACCGAGCGACACTGTGTCCATCGAAAACGATGAAATGCCGTTGCGAAACGTCATCGACATTTTGTCGAATGAAGTCAAGACTCGCGGCGAACGCATGTTACCGTCGGATGCCGACATGGATCAAGCGCGCAATTTGAACTGCGGCGTCGCCATGTTTCTCACCCTCATGTTTTCCATACCGGGAATAAAAAAGTATCAAGAGGGTTCGAGAGGGAACGGTACTCTCGGACGCGCTGGTCCGCTCGCGCCTCTCGCGACCATGCTCGCCGCCATGCACGTCAAGAGTCTCGGGCAGGGTGGCGTCAGACACACGGCGTTGTTGCGCGAATTCTTCGACACGTTGTGCGCGTCTCCCGTCATACTCGACATCATCACCGCCTCTGTGGTGTACGAAAGTAAAAATGGGTGGAGCGAAGACTCGTCCGAGCCTTCGAAATACAGTGCTGGCGATGCTCTGGTCAACGCGTTCACGGAGGCCATGCAGTGGAACCTCGAAAGCGATCCAGAACGAGCGAAAACGGCGTCTCGCATCGTCGCCGCGACGCTGACGAGACATGCGTGGGATCGTTCGTGGCAATCGTCCAGCGCGCGTCGATCCATCGCGGCTGCGTACGCGCCGTTACTTCGACTTCTCATCTCGCAGCGCGAGACAATTGAGACTCTCGATGTGGTCGGAAGACGCGACTTGTTGGTGAGTATTTTGATGCTCGCGCGCGACACGCAGGCCAACAATTTGTGGAACTGGCTCACCGAGGATCCCGTTCGCATGAAAAATTTCGTGAGTATCCTCTCGAGAGCTGCGGAAGATTTCGCGTACGAAACCGACGGTAACGATTCATGGTCGCCCTCTGGCCCCGTGGACGGAACCGCGGATTCAGAGCTCCACTACGATCCGCGCGTCGCCGCTGGTCAACTCAACACCTGCGTCTACATGATCATCTTGCGTCTCATCAGCGAATGGCACAGTCGCGGGAGCTTAAAATCCCAGTGGGGCGTCATCGGCGCCGCGGCTCGAGCGATGGGTGTCATGCGAAGAAGAAAAGTTTCTGATCCAAACGAGACGGTGCAGATTCCGAACACCAGGTTGAGTCCCAAGGCGTACTCCGAGTCTTCCCCGTCGTCGCTCATCGACGAACCGATCGACGAGGACGTTGAGTACGAGAGCATTTCGTTCAACGCGTTGGAAGGAATCTTGAGCGTCATGCTCGCCATCATGTCGAGACCGCAGAGCGAATCTTCATGGAAAATGTCTGCGCCGATTTTGGATTCGTTACTCCGAGAACACTGCAAGGTGCTCTTCACGTCACTGCATCCGCGCAAAATCAACGCACCGCTTGAAGAGTACCCACCGTCACCGGCCATCGCGCCGGGCGTCGCGCCGTACGCCTTTTTACAAGGCGCGGCCATCGCCGTCTTCAAGGCGGCGGCGCGTCCTCCGCCGGTGCGAGAGCTCGCCGTGGCCAATCTTCGAACCATGCTCGAATCATCCGTGGAAATCTTCGGCACGAGCGAACCGCTCTGTCCAACGCTGATTTACGCCATGCATGCCGCGTTCTTCCCGCTCAAACCGGTGTCGCTTCAAGAGAGATTATCCATCTCGTTACAGAGTCTCAAATCCGGCACCGAGGTGAGTCCGTCGGGTTGGAACAATTCGGTCAAGGATACGCTGCACACGCTGGAGAGCGCCGAACTGTGCGTTCGACGCTTGGCAAACGCGACGATGAATCCCAGAAGCGCTCTCAATCTCCCACACGCGGCGGATCTCGAGGCTTCATTGGCTTTAGCGCTGAAATCATCCCCAGCCGCGCACGTCAAAGTGTTGCGCTCGCTCTCCGACAGGCTCGCCGCCGGCGAACACTGGGTCGAAGCCGGCGAGGCGTCGACTGCTGCGGGAATCATCGCCATGCAGGCCTTTTCCGTCGCCGCGCCGAACCTGTGCGTGTGGTTCGAACACGACGTGAAGGCTCTGCGAGAATCATTCTTCGCTCTTCCCGAGGGAGCGTCGCCGCTCCCCGCCGTGGCGGGAACGCGGTGCGGCACCGAGGAAATCGGAGAGCGACAAGTGCTCGCGCATCTCGCGCGCGCCGTCGAGTTATTCACGAGAGGGAACCATTTGGAGGCGGCGTTGCGCGTCATGGAGACGGCGCAAATCTCTTGGCAGACGCATCGTCAGTTTGATTCTCTGAGCGAATCGCACGCCACCATGGCGGAGCTCTTCCGTCGACTCGACGCCACGTTTTCCGTCGGCGATCCCAACCGGTACGAACTCGACGTCAAGGGTAAACCACCGCCGGAACCGGCGACGTTTTGGCGCGTTCGTCTGATCGGTAGCGCTTGGGACGACATGGTCGGTTCGGAGTGGGTCTATCGAGAGCCGCGAGAACGAACGCTCGGCGAGATGAATAAGAAGATCATCGCGCAGCTGTCCAAGTATTTGCAACCGGACACGCGGGTGGTCTCCATGTCCACCAACTCGGACGCCATTGTGGAGGAAGGGTGCGCCGGTTTACAGATTACGGCGTTACAGATTGATTTCGATGCCCTCGAGCAGACAGCGATTGGTGGTGGCGTCGGCGGTAAGGGATTCTCTCGCTGCGGCAAGTTTACGTTTGACGCGCCCGTCGTCTTCACCGAAACTGGCGAAGTGAGTCAGGCGCAAGGTCCCGTCGTCGCCGGTCTTCGGTATCAAGGTCGTCGTCGCACTAAGATCACGGTGGATGAAGAGTTCCCCAATCTGTTACCGCGCTCGCGAATCATCAACACGTCGGTCGAGGAGATGAACCCGTGTCAGAGCGCGATTCAGATGCTCAACGAGCAAACCTTTGCGCTTTTAGCTGCGGCGAACGCTCGCAAGCCTCAGGCGGAGCTCTTGCAGCGTCTGTTGCAGGGATCTCTCGCGGCTGGCGTGAACGGCGGTGTGCCGTCGCTGATTCAATCCTTCTTTGACATCGACTTCCCGTCCGAGAGTCGACAGGACGCGCACGAGCCTCGATTTTCCACGCCGACGCCCGTCGAGCCGTCGCCGAAACCGCCAAAGGCGGAGGTTCGGCAATCGACGCCGAGATTACCGATCATTCACAGGCGTGGGTTGAGCGAGACCGCCGTGCCGATGGGAGCGGGAATCCCTCTGGACACGCCGACGAGCGCGTCGTATCCTTCGCCGTCGCCAAACGTCAAAGCGCCGCCACCTTCGCCGGCATCGGTGGCGACGTCTGCGCGCACGATGCCGACACCCTTGTCCATGACGACGCTGTCGCCGAGCACTCCGGCGCCGCCGCTGTCGCGATCCGATTGTATCGAATTGATAGAGGCGCTCTGGAAACTGTACCGCGCATGTGGAAAGGTTTTCGAGACGCACCGCACGCTCCAAAAGACGGAACACTTGGAACAATTATTCTCAAACGCGATTGCGGATTTGCGCGTGAGCATCGAGGCGGTTGAAAATAGTTTAGAATTCACCGCCGGAGAGGAAGAGTTTCCGTCAACCCCTTAGGAACGACTGTAACAAAAAAAATCAAATCTCGTGTATTCATTACATTCACATCATACGTACAAGTCTTCGTCGCGCGTTTCAATCAAATACGAAATCCCAGCTGACGGCGTCGTCCGAGTCGGACGTCTCGCGTTGCGGAGGCGCTTGCTCAACTTTGTCGAGCGCGGCATCGAGACCGGGACAATCACGCGCGAAGTGACCGATGACGCCGCACGTTCTGCACGCGCCCTCAGGCAAGACGGTGCAATCCCGCGCGAGATGACCGAGGTTGCCGCAACGATGGCACTTTTGGTCGGCGAGACGCGGTCGGTCGGCTTCCGGTCGATTATCCGGAAACAGACAGTCGCGCGCCCAGTGACCCTTCATCCCGCATCGGTTGCACACGTCCTCGGATTTCTGTGCCGGCGGCGCTGTGGTGGACGCGTACTCTTCAAAAGAGACTTTTCGACGGACCTCGTCGTCGTCCTTGGCGAGTCGAAATCGCTTCGTCGTCGAATCCATGACGATTTTCGCCTGTTTCATGGACGACGTCGACGCGGGAGATTTGTTTGGCGTCACCGATCTGCTCTTCACAGGTGTTCGAGGACTCGCGCCGTTGCGCTCGATGTCGTGATACTCTTCGACGTCTCGTCCGACGCATCGTTCGAAGATGATGCGAGCGCACAGACACAACGGCATCTCACCGGTTGGAGCCTTTTCGCAGTTGAATTGGCCGTGAAAAATCGTGGTCGAGTGCACATCCGAGCTCACGTCCAGGCTAAACTCGCGCACGGGTAATCGCTGAACGTACAGAAGGCGATCGTCGTGCTCGCTCCCGACGAACAATGTCCCCGGATATTTCGCCGGTAAATGGTTCATCGTGGTGAGTCCACTGTTTGACGCGTTTTTGAACGAAACCGTGACGTCGACGTTGTATTCCCGGCCGACGAGTTGGTGCTTCATGACGATGCACAGTGCGGATGGAAAATCTTTGACGTCTCCTTGAAGGTTGTTGCCGAACGGAAACTGCTTGTCCACCTTCATCTCGATGCGTCGAGGGTCCGCGGCTTCGACGGCGCTCAGTGTTGTGATGTTGGCAGCGAGAAGTTTTTCCATGACCTTTTTTGCGCGCGAGTGCTTGAGTTGCGAGATGTGCATCTTGGAGTCAGGCCATTTACGAATGTCCAGCGCTTTCGAGAGCGCGAATGCGTTTGTCGCCGCGGAAAATGTCAACGTCGATTGATAATACTCTGAAGCCGCGCGCAAGATGCGCGCGCCGAAATAGAAAATCTTGTCGCCTTCAATGCGCATGGACGGTAAGAGCGTGATCTTCGGCTCGATGACGTCAGATAATATGTACTGCGCGACGAGATACAACTTTTCAGCCGGCGTTCGGATGACTTTCGAGACGGAGAGTTTTTTCGTCTTGCCGGTAACCTCTCGCAGAGGAAATCGAACAATGTCGGATTGATTCAGTTCCTTCAACACCTTCTTCTCGTCGCGACGAAGCTTGATGTCTGAGCACTCATCGCTCTCGCAGAGCAAACGCAAAAGTTCCGCGAAAGACGACGTGGATACGCAGCGCATGATGTCTTGCATCGTCTTGAAGCGCAGGTAACGAAGCGACATGATGTCGCCGGCTTTGAGCGGCTGAATCGAGTTGTTGGCGTGCGCGCACATTCCGGTGGTGCAGAGCTCTCTCAGAGTCGCCGAGATCGTTCTCTTCGAAGCGTCGTGAGCGGATTCACCGTGCTGCACGCCATACTTTTTCGGTTCGCTCGACATGCGTATGAAGTAATACGTGCTCTGTAACCATTCCAACGCGTCGTTGAATGAATTCACCGTTCGACAGCTGATTTCGGCATTCAGAGACTCTGGTAACGACGTGCGCAGACTCGACTCGAGCGGATACTTTCCGTGAACCAAACCTTCGTAACGAGTTTTGAGAGAATTCTTCGTCATGACCACGGCGACGCCCTCCGTGTCGTATTGGGGTCGACCCGCGCGTCCGATCATCTGGAGGAGGTTATCGTTGGAGATTTCCTTGTACGCGCCGCCGCCGTCGTAGATTTCAGTGCCGGCCACGACGCACAGGTACGCTGGAAGATTCACACCGACGGCCAACGTGCTCGTACTGCACAAAACAATCAAGAGACGTTCGCGAAATAGCGTTTCGGCGAGCTCTCTGTCTTCCTTCTCCAAACCGGCGTGATGAAATGCAACTCCGGAGACAATGCAATCGGCGAGAGATTTGTTCTTCGCTCGCGTCGAAGCCTCTTGCAACAAACGCGCGCACTGCGGATGTAGGAACGTGTTTCCATTCTCACGAGAGGTCAAGACGAGTTGTTTCGCCGTCTGAAGCGCGTTGTCGCGAGATCCCGAGAAGACGAGCGTCTGTTTGCCGCGGTAAAACTGTAAAATGACGCCGTACACGTGATTTTTCAAAAACTTGGCAAAGAGAAAATCGTTCGTCCCATCAGAAAAAGTTCGGACGTACGTCTGCAGTTTCACTGGTCGATACTCTTCTCCAAATACGAACATGCCGTCGAGTTCCGCACCGAGCCAACTCGCGAGGTTCTGCATCGTGATGTTTGGAATCGTCGCGCTCACAGCGCCAAATCGCACGCTGCGAAGATGAGAATGCAACAGCGCGGCCGACTTGCTCAATAACTTGAGACGACTGACGATAACTTCCAAACAGCCACCGCGAGAATCGCCGATGAGATGCACTTCGTCGATCAGCACGGCGGCGACATCGCTGAAGAAGGACATGCCGCCCCGATTCGCATCGAGACGAGTGACTCTGTCGAACTTCTCCGGCGTGGCCAATATGACGTCGACGTTCTCAATCTCTCCCCAAATATCACCACCAAAATCCTGGTCGCCCGTCAGTTCCGCGAACGTGATGCCTATTTGACCGAATCGCGCGCGCCAGTCTCGGGCCTTTTCGGCAACGAGAGCGCGATTCGGCGCCAGATAAATCACCTTTCTCCTATTCAATCCACCCACCACCGATTCCGTCGCGTTCGGCCCTCGCAACGCCGCCAACATCGCTAATTCAAATATAGTCGTCTTCCCGCTCCCGGTCGGTGCGCCTGCGCGTCGAGTCGTCAGTCTCTCGAACCCGAATTGGAACGCGCGCGCGCGACGAAAACTTGGCACCGTGTTCGCGAAACGCACTCATCACGAACGACCGACGCGTGTTCACCAAAAACTCCAGCATCTCTGATTGAATGCTATTAAAATATCTGCGTCACCACCACCGGTTCGTCAGTCGCTCCCGTCGTCGTCTCCGTCTCTCCTCGCTCGCCGAACGGTTCAAACGCACTTGAACGGAAAACACCTCGAGGTCACGCTCGGTTCGATATCTGTCGTCGCGCGAAGCGCGGATTGACGCGGACGAGCGAACATGCCGTCGAAATAAATTTATCGTCGCGTTTGCGCGCGCGATCGCCGCCGCGCGCG